>Ga0172378_10001079_pt1 | contig 24835 bp, 21 predicted proteins | sample GrowelOW332metaG_FD_119755 | JGI IMG/M metagenome (GOLD analysis project Ga0172378, IMG submission 119755) | Groundwater microbial communities from an aquifer near a municipal landfill in Southern Ontario, Canada - Pumphouse #3_1 metaG | ecosystem: Environmental > Aquatic > Deep subsurface >... | reverse complement strand
AATGACTGCTTACGGAATTTACATGTACAAATTCAAGGGAAGAAGTTTTGCATTTAAATTTATCATGGCGGTCATGATGGTTCCCGGACAGGTTTCTGCCTGCGGCTTTATCCGTCTTATGATGAAAATGCACATGATGGATAACCTTGCAGCATTGTATATTCCGGCAATTGCAGCACCTATTGTTTTCTTCTATATGTATCAGGCCATGGAATCGACGCTGCCGTTCTCTATTGTCGAAGCTGCCCGGGTAGACGGATGCAATGAATTCCGTACTTTTAATTCAATTGTCATCCCAATGATGAAACCCGCTATCGCTGTTCAGGCAATCTTCTCATTCGTCAGCTCATGGAACAATTACTTTATGCCGGCTCTGCTTATCAGTCAGAAAAATAAGAAAACCGTTCCTATTCTTATTGCCCAGCTCCGCAGTGCCGATTACCAGAACTTTGATCTTGGTACAGTCTATATGGAAATATGTATCGCGATCATTCCGCTTCTAATCGTATATCTTTTAATGTCGCGTATGATAATCAGCGGTGTAACATCCGGCGGCGTAAAAGAATAATAATACTGCCCGGCTTAAAAACCGCAGTACCTTTTATATAAGGCTTTTATAGTTTTTTCATACACTCTTTCCTGTTTACTCCGGCTGTAATCCGCAGCCGGAGTTTTTAATCGGATAATGTAAAATTTAATAAAACTCCGGTATTTTCAAGCCTCTTACAGACAGAAAGAGAATCCATAGAAGACGGCGATTTCACAAAATATTCAAGGACAGTACGATCTTTTTCCAGAGAACGGGACATATTCATGTCGCGCATCACAAATCCGCTGCTTACAAGTACATCTTTCACAAGTTCCAGATTTACGCTGCTGCCGCTGTACTCAAGACGGATCGTCTTAGTCTTTTCAGCGGGGAAAAAATGCCATTCGACTTTCTCAAGCATAACAAGAGAGACTATCCCCGCCGTAAGAACAATTGCTGCCGGAAGAAAAAGACCGGCACCGCATGCAAGTCCCAGTGCCGCAGCGGTCCATATAACTGCAGCAGATGTAAGACCACGGATATTCAACCCCTGCCGCATGATCGCACCTCCGCCTAAAAAGCCTATACCGGTAACAACTCCGGCCATAATACGAGTCGGATCTCCGGAATGAACAGCAGATACAGAGGCTGCATATTCAGAAAGTATTCCCATAAGCGAACACGACATACTGATAAGAATAAGCGTCCGCATACCGACTGTGTGCTGCCGTTTTTTCCGTTCAAGACCAAGTAACAGACCGCAGAAAAAGCTGGCCGCTATACGAACAGCACTGTCTATATAAAACCCCTCAGCAGCACCCATATTTCCCCCTTAGTGAAACAATGAAAAGAAACCGGATGACCTGGTACCAGCTTTTATCCAGTTTACAGCCTGTCTGGCCCCTGGTTTATTTTTCAAATTGTCTATTGCTCCAAGATATTCAGAGAGCCATAAAGAAAGGGTATCGTCTTTTGCCGCAGTTTCATTGTTCATATCGCACGAAATCAGTAGCACCGTAACATTCGGTCTGTCTCCGGCAAATGCAGCAACATTCTCGGCAAACGCAGCATATGCAGCCTGTGCGGCGCTTACAAACGGTCCCGCAGGTGACGCCGTATTATTATGTAAAGCAGATGAATGCAGAGATTCTTCCATAGATAGATGGCGCTTCAGTAAAAAAACAAGCTTCCCGTTCTTTTTCCGCTGTTCAAGCCTGATAACAGTTTCCATCGCAAGATATTCATAACCTAAAATCATCGTATCCAGCGCACGCGTACATTCTTCAGGAGAAAAAACAGTAAACTGAGACGTATACAGACCTGCGTCAAAATAGAGAACAGATTCATCAATACAACCGAATAAATTTTCAGCTGCAATTATAACTGAACGTGCAGAAATAGACGACGGCCTGTTCCATGTTACAACCGCAATTTTACCGGCAGCATCAGGCGCATTACCCGTTTCCGTACTATTCGCAACAATAACATTATTTCCTGTACCAGCCATACCGCTGGCAAAATCTCCGCCGGAAGGCAAATCTTTTCCGGCTATCAGAATCGTCTTTTTCATACCTGAAAATTATATCATAATGGGACAATAAGCAAAAGCTCAAAAGCTGTTTGCAAAGCACAACGCCTGTGCTATACTGCATCCTATGAAACTCTGGTTAAAATATCTGATTGGTATAGTTCTTGGCATTGCATTTTCACTGATTCTTCCATTCAATTCCGCCGGCGTAAACAAAGGCCTCGCGTTTATTACCGACATAGTCATACGTTTCGGACGATATATAGTCGTTCCCCTGTTGTTTTTTACCGCAATGACGTCTATTAATAAATTGCGCGACACACGGATGATATTAAAAACCGGTATATGGGCGCTTATCATCATTATAGTGTCGGCGCTTATCCTTACCCTTATAGGTCTCATTTCCATACTGATAATCAAACTTCCCCGCATCCCTATTACGGTAGACAAAACCACAGATACAGCAGTATTAAATCTTGCAGACATGGTACGGGCACTGTTTCCGTCGTCCGCATTTGATACACTGAATAACGGTTCCCTGCTGCTGGCTTCATTTCTTTTTGCATGTTTTGCGGGAGGTGCCTGTACAGGAGACCAGATTACATTCAAGCCTATCATTACGCTCGCAGATTCACTTTCGAAACTCTGTTATAACATCGCCACGTTATTTACAGAAGTTCTCGCCATCGGCATGGTAGCGGTTATGTGCAGCTGGACCATTCAATTCCGTTCCATTCTTACAGGGGGAACATTTCTTCCTCTTATACTAATGCTGACATGCGATTTCATTATCACGGCATTCGGCATTTATCCTGCGATTCTTTATTATGTCTGCCATGATCCTCATCCGTTCAGGGTACTCTATGCAAGCTCCTGTTCTATTATTGCAGCTTTTTTCAGCGGTGATTCAAATCTTACACTCCCCATTAATATACGTACAGGAAAGGAAAGTCTCGGAATCCGGAGGCGTATCAATGGAATTACGTATCCGCTGTTTTCAATATTCGCGCGGGGTGGAGCTGCCCTTGTTACTACAGTCAGCTTTGTTGTAATATGGCGCTCTTATGCAAATCTTTCAATTCCTTTCAGCGATATTCTGTGGATTATGTTTATGGCATTTATGCTGTCATTCCTTCTTGGAGGATTTCCTTCAGGAGGCCCGTTCATTGCACTGACCGTACTTTGCACTATGTACGGACGCGGATTTGAAACAGGATACCTGCTGCTTAAACCGGCAGCTTCGATTATCTGTTCCTTCGGCGCCGCATTCGACGTTCTTACCGCCATGTTCGGCAGCTATATTGTAGGCGTTAAGACAAAAATGATAGAACACCATTCCATTCAGCATTTTATCTGATAAACGGTTTAAGGGGTTCCCTTAACGTATAAAACCACGCTGATTAAATTATGAGGATTTAATCAGCAGTCCATATCCAGAGACTACTGCTATTCCGGTTAAGAACGCAGATTTTCTTCTTCAAATTGTGCTGCACCAACAGGGCGTCCGAATAAAAATCCCTGGAATTTATCCGGCTTAATATAACCTATTTTCTGAATATCAACAGACGACTCAATACCTTCCAGACAGACTTTCATACCAAGATCGTGAGCCATTTTTGTTACATATTCAATGATTTTCTGATCCTTCCCGTCGCCCGTTACTGCTTTATGCACAAATGTATAATCAAGTTTCAACGTGTCCGCATGCAGATTCTGAATATACCGCAGATTGGAATATCCCGTTCCGAAATCATCAATATCAATCTGAACACCAAGAGCCGCCAGTTCCATAATCATTTTCTGAACCTGCTCACTGTCTATGTGACCGCTTTCCGTCAATTCCAAAATAATATTCCGTGGTGCTACATGTGTTTTTTCCAGAGCAGCCTGCACCTCATCAACAAGATTCGTCTTTTTCATCTGCACATATGAAATATTAATACTCATATGAAAATCAGGAAACGTTTTATTCCATGCTGAACACTGAGCGCAGGCCGTCATCAGAACCCAGCGCCCGACAGGGACAATAAAGTTGCTGCGTTCAAGAATCGGTATAATAGAATCGGCACCAATCAGTTCTTTGTTTTTACCTTCCCAGCGCAGCAAAGCCTCTGCTCCGATAACGTACTTCTCCTGATTTTCACGGCCGGACGCAGCCAGTATTTTTCCGGCATCTATTACAGGTTGATAGAACAGCCGGAATCCTTCAAAATTCTGACTGGTGGAAATCCGGAGCATATTCTCCAGTTCAAGTTCATCGAGGTGGTTATTATATTCAACAGCATTAAATAAATATAAATTATTTTTCCCCGACCGTTTCGCCGTATCAAGTGAAAATGTTAATTTTTTTAATATCTCAGGTAAATCACTTTTATCCTTATATAAAGCAATGCCGCCTGCAGAAATAGTAAACATATATTTGTAAGCCAGAGAATATTCCGCATTTTGAATTTCACGTTTTAAATTACTGTAAATGCGGCGCATCATATCGGCTGATCCCTGCTGTAAATTCATAATCAGAAATTTTCCCCCGGCCATCAGATACACTCTTGTTCCATCAATACACTGCAGACGGCATGCCCCGGCTAAAATTTTAAGAATTTTATCTCCGGTCTCAAACCCCTCACTTTCATTGAATGAAGTAAAATTATCAATATCAATCTCCATGAGAAATCCGGAAGCATTCCTTTTCCGTCAGAAACAGATTTGTAATCAGCGAAGGCCTGCTTTTCCGATTCAAATCCCGTAATTTCGTCAAACACAGGCTGTTCAATAAAACTAATGCATCCTGCAAGAATCTTATCACCACCGGAATCCGGCACATGTATAAGTTTTTCACGAATCTGTACAGGCACAATGCAGCCGTTCTTATCAATAAGATGGTATATAGTCAGGCGGGCTGTCTTAGTCTCTGAAGTAATACTACCGACATTGTGAATCATTGTATTCCGTTCATCTTCCCTCACAAACATACTAATCTGTTTCAGGGCATTCGTAATACGTGTCGATGGAAGGTTAAATCTGGTAAGCATTTCATTTGAAACAAAAACAGCATCGCTGTCTATATCATATGCAAAGACAAACGAATCCGTACAAAATTCAAGGAGTGAAATTATTTCCCTGACTTCTTTTGAATCTATTGCCGTAAAACTTTTATCATTTTCCATAAACTTTTTATACTAATAAATCAGGCACTTCAGAAAATTACTTAAAAACCCGTATCAGTTTTGAAGTAATAACCATAATAACCCACTATAATATAGTATATATTTTTTATTACATTTAAGCAACAAAGCATAAATACATACAGCATTTTGCTTTTTCAGGAACCTGTGTTATACTGAAAAAACGTAATTGTACCGGGGGCTTCTTTTTGAATCCACGTCTGGCTGAAATTATAGCCGCGAGAAAAACTTTTTTCATAATGCCTGATCAGACTCTTTTCCCTGAAAACTATCTGGAGGAATATCTTATACACGGATATGAAACGTACTTCATTGAAAATGACAAGGCCTGCTCCATTGAAAAAAAAGTCGATATTATCCGCAGAGTTTTTCAGGATTCAATTCTTTTTTTTAACATTGATGCCTCCGTTTCCGGAATAGAATGGCCGCAGTTCATCGCATATCTGCAGAAATTATACGGAGACTCGATTCTCCTCGGAGTCGTCTATGCAAAACGACAGACGCTGGAAGAACGCCTGGCACTGGAAAAATATTATTTATATGACATAGGGATAAAATGCGGATGTGTTCAACTTGAATACCGGAAAAAAACAAATTTCGGAATTGTTGAAAAAACACTTTATGCGAATCAGGGAATGGGCAGAAGAAAATACGTACGTGCCCTCTGTGACAACAACAGTGGTCTGACCTTTTTACAAAACGGGAAACAGTATACCGGCATCATATACGATATCAGTCTGAGTCATTTTTCCTGCACACTTTCTCCTGACTGTCCGGTTAAAGAACATGAAAAATTATACAACATTCAGCTGAATATAAAAGGACTGCATATCAGAGCAGATGCCGGTCTTTATATGAAGCGGCGATCGAGTGACGGAATGCTTTATATCTTTACATTCATCAACAAACAGGGAGAAAACGGACTTGACATATTTGTAAAACAACTGCTTGTACCGAAATTATATGAAATTATGTCCGGAAACTGCAAAAACATTCTTAACCGCCTTTTTTATAAATCGGCAGAGGCAAAAGGTGCAGCCAAGCCTGTTTAACTTGAACTACTTTCCGGATTCACTTGCAAGGCTGCCGTTATTTTCGTAAAATGACTTCCTATGGAATTTACACAGGAAACAATTGATGCCTTAACCGTCAATGAAGTTGGCATTATGAAAAAGATTGCTGACGAACTGAACATCAAGGTCCAGCAGGTCAGTGCTGTTATCAGTCTGGTGAACGAAGGATGTACCATTCCGTTCATTGCACGGTACCGCAAGGAAAAACACGGTTCGCTCGACGAAGTACAAGTACGCGACAGCGACCATTTGTTTAAAACATATAAAAACCTTGAGGACCGCCGGCTTGAAATTGTGAAGGGTATCTTTGCTCAGGGAAAGCTGACAGAATCGTTGTATAAGGCAGCTACCGGCGCAACAACTCTTACTGAACTTGAAGACCTCTGGGCTCCGTTCAAGAAAAAGAAAAAGACACGGGGTATGGCTGCAATCGAAAAAGGGCTTGACCCGCTCGCAGACGCAATACTTGAACTTGACGATGCCGCTCTTGAAGAAAAGGCAAAAGATTTTATCACAGAAAATGCGGAAAATCCGGAACTGTCCGTAACCTCGGTAGAAGATGCGCTTGCAGGTGCAAAAGATATCATCGCTGAACGCGTTTCTCAGGACACGACAAACAGGGAAGACGTGCACAACCTGTATATGGCTTCGGGAAATATCATCACAAAAGGAACCGGCGACGAAAATGCGGCAAAGACGTCCGTATATCAGATGTACTGGGATTATACAGAACCGCTTAATCAGGTTAAGCCCCACCGCATTCTGGCAATCAACCGGGGCGAACGGGAAAATGCGCTCGAAGTAACTATCGACGTCGACGTTGATTCCGCAGTTGACCTGCTTAAAAGGAAAGTACAAATTCACAACAAATATCACGGCGACGCAATAGAAGACGGCGTCGTACGTCTGTTATCTCCTGCCGTCGTACGCGAAATACGCAGCAACGAAGCTGACGGTGCAGACGAACACGGGATAGGCATATTCAGTGAAAATCTGAAGAACCTGCTTATGACCCAGCCAATAAAGGGAAGCCGTGTTCTCGGTGTGGATCCCGGTATCCGCACCGGAACAAAGTGCGCCGCGCTCGACGAAACCGGTAAATATCTCGGATATTTCCTGATCAAACAGGTCGCTGACCCGGACGGTGCATACAACGCGATCAACGAAGCAATCGACAAGTATGATATTCAGGTTGTCGCCGTAGGAAACGGCACCGGCAGTCAGGAAGTACAGGCAATCGTAAGTAAAGTGATTACTGAAAACTATAAAGACGTACGCTATACCGTCGTAGACGAATCAGGAGCTTCAGTCTATTCTGCAAGCGACATTGCCCGTGAAGAATTCCCGGACCTTGACCTGACAATCCGCGGAGCAATCAGCATGGGGCGCCGCCTTCAGGATCCGCTCGCCGAACTCGTCAAAATCGATCCGAAGGCCATCGGCGTAGGTCTGTACCAGCACGATGTAAACCAGAAAAAACTTTCTGATATGCTCGATGAAGTCGTCGGCTCTGTCGTAAACCAGGTCGGCGTCAATCTTAATACGGCCAGTTATTCACTGCTCAGATACGTTTCCGGCATCACCTCCTCTACTGCAAAAAAAATCGTTGCATACCGCGATGCACACGGAAAAATCACAAGCCGTGAAGAGCTTAAAAAAGTAAACGGACTCGGACCGAAAGCGTTCGAACAGTGTGCAGGATTCCTCAAGATTCCGGAAAGCAGCGATCCGCTCGACAATACCTGGGTTCACCCGGAAAATTACGAAGCCGCCCGCGAAGTACTCCCGTTCGTTCAGAAAAACGAGCAGGTTTCAGCCGCACTGAAAAAACAGCTTGAAGAAAAATACAGCATCGGAGATATGACACTCGGCGATATCGTTGAAGAACTCCGGAAGCCGAACAGGGATCCGCGCGACGGATACCCGGCCCCGATCATGCAGAAAGGAGTTGTTCAGTTTGAAGACCTGAAAGAAGGGATGAAAGTTACCGGAAAAATCAAGAATGTCGTAGATTTCGGCGCTTTTGTCGACATTGGTCTGCATGAAACAGGACTCATTCACGTAAGCGAACTGAGCGACAGCTTCGTTAAGGACCCGATGGAAGTCGTCAAAGTCGGCGACATCAGGGAATTCACGATCATCGGCCTTGACACCGACCGCAGGCGGATAAGCCTGTCGCTTAAAAGCGATGCCGCAAACCGCATAGGGCATACCGGTATGGGCGGTGCAAAAAATGAAAGTCCAGCCGGCGGAGAAAGCGGCGGCACACGCAGGATAGTTGTCGTAAAGAAAGGTGCTCCTCAGAACGGAGGCGCACGCAGAGACGGACAGCATACTGACCGGCCCCGCAGCAGCGGCCGCCAGTATCAGGGCAGCGACGACGGAATGACCTACAATCCGTTCGCCCAGCTGTTGAAAAAGTAATACAGCCGCGCGCATCAATTACATAAAATACAGCGCAGCGTAAACGGTCACAGCTTACGCTGCGCTGTATTGTTTTATTCTCCTGTAGTACGAATACCGGTCCGACTGTGCCGTAACAGTGTTCCGTATGTGCCCGCAGCAGGGTCCTGTATGTGTCCGCTGAAGCCTGTACACACAGTACGCACTACATTCCCCGCAGTACCCGTAACCGCCCCCGGAAACAGTCGTATACCGCATTACCCGCTAACAAGGAAGATGCCTTCCCGCAAATTACGACGCATACTACCCGCTAATCAGGATGGTCATCACCCGCTAACAGGGAACGACCTCTTTTTAAATAAAAATTAATATATTCTTGAAAATCCGTGTTATACTTACAATATGAGAAAAAGACGTAATTACCATCACTGGAAGTGCGATCCGGATCTTCCGAGAGGCCAGGTTCGTGTTACACTGTACAAAAGCAATCTTGCACCGGAAAAGACATACGGACTTATAGACCGCAGAACGCTTTCCATTCCCGATATCATCAACCGGATTCAGGACACAAACACCGGAGTTACGCAGGGAATGATGCTTCTCTGTGCACGGATTTTCAGGGAAAAAATCCTCAGACTGCTTTCTGAAGGATATTCCATAAATCTGTTCGACACAGGCATTCTGTATCCCGCTGTAAAAAACGGTACAGATATGACTGTACAGAAATCAAACTGTACAGAGGCCCGGTTTAAAGTATCTCAGGAAGCACAGGATGCGGCACGGCGTGTACGGATTGCAGAGGTAGATGTTTCTGACACAAATCCGCATATCTCCAGTGTAGAAAGCGCACCACGTTCAGACGCAGAAGGTGTTCTGCTGCGCAACCGCATCGTCATTATCAGAGGATGCAGGCTCAAACAGGGAACTGATTCATCGGGTATTTATTTCGTACCGGAAACAGAACAGGGAATACCGTCTGTCAATAAAGATTCATGGCTGCGCGTTCCATACTATACGATTATCGAAAATTATCCGAAATCACTCAGGTTCTACATTCCGTCCGGTACAGAAACAGGAAAACGGTACTATATCCGCGTAGAGTCCGATGTATCGCTTAAAGGAACTATCCAGAAAAAAGTAAATACCGGAATGAGCGCAGCTTCAGTAATTATACAGGCGGAATAACACAGGGAACTACAGTTCATGCTGTTCTTCCGTTTGAATCTCCATACTGAAAAATTATCCGGATAACAAAATGAGATTTACAGTACATTCATATCCCCTCCGCAAAAACGACACATTGTGCGTAATTTGTTGTTTTTTTTATAAAATCATGTTAAATTATATTTAGAGGGTCTGTACTCCCGTGTTGCAGATTCACCGTATCTTCTATAATTATTTAAAAATCGTACACGCGTGGTCATTTTTTTATTATCGGGCATATGCCCAAAGGAGAGTTCAATATGAACATCAAACACCTGAAAAGCGGCATATTTTTGTCTGCAGGAATACTTCTGTTTATATCCTGCAGTAATATGTCAATTCCGCAGTCCGTATCGGTAAAGACAGATGCTACATATTCAGCTAATTTCGGCAGTTATTCTAAAAATTTATCCGACTATTTTTCGGCTGATTCTATAAAAGAGCAGATTGCAAAAAGCAGTACGTCGTTTTCGGTCTACGATTATAATCCTGGCAGTAATGCAGCCGTGCAGCATTTTCTCATCAAATATCCTGCAATGGATAAATCAATTGATATTTCCGATCAGCTGGACAGTATTAACATTGGAACAAATCTTGACTCAAAAATGGGATTCAACCAGTCATTTACTGTCCCAAAAATTGATCAGACTTTCTCAAATACCGCAGAACAGGATATTTATTCAGCAGTAAACAGTAAATCGACACTTACTGGTAATGGAAATATTATGGTACCAGACAGAGGCAGAAGTATATCAGACTCAACTGATACCGTCGGACTCACAACAGTAGACATAAATATTTCCGGAATAACATTTACATCCATTTATTACAGATCAGGCTCGCTTGATATAACGCTTAAGCCGGATTCATTACCCGCAGCAGGATTTAAACTGCTTCTTACGGCCACACTGTATCAGGACGACGGGACAACGAAAATATCATCAAGCAGTCAGACTGATGTTTCAACGGGAGGCACACTCAGTATACCGCTTTCAACTAATCCGCTCACTTCCAGTATGAAATTGAAATTTACCGGTTCCGTTACGGGAAGTACAGCAGCACTGTCTACACCAAACCTTTATACCTATGCGGTATCGGCTGGTCTTACGGATGCAGAAATGAGCAAAATAACAGGCCTTAAGATGACTCCGGAAGAACTTGGTCCTGCTGCTACTATCAGTTTCAGTCAGACAGTAAATGCCGGATCAACATCATCCTCACTGGTTTCTGCAGAAATCGGCGGAGGGAGCCTTATTCTTCAAACCCTGCTGCCGGAGGGGTGGTCAGGAGTTTCTGCAACATCCGCATTTTCGCTCTCAGGAGGGCTTACTGCAGCATCAGGAGATTTTACAGATACGGCAGGAACCGGATACCTGATAAACAAGAATCTTGCCCTTGCAGGAAAGACATACACTCCTTCTGATATTTCCATAAGCGGGAGTACCACCCTGAACTTTGATCCGGATACAGGAGCAACAATTATCTTCCCTCAAAGCGGTACTGTTGATATTACGACAACAGGCTCATGCAGTATTACAAGTTTTACATCAGCTACGGTAAATCTTGGTAATGATGTACAGACATCATACACATATGAAACAGCAGTGCCGGATGAACTGAAGGATTTTGTAACAAAGATCGACTATTCTAACTCCAAAATAGGAGTAAGCTTCAATTATATCAACGGCCTTCCTACAAACACGACTCATGACATCAATAACATCACGGTAAAAGCTGTGTCGACTTTCATGAATATGACAGGCACTGATGATGCATCATCAAAAACACTTACAGCAGGTACAACAACAAAGACTTCAACAGAACTCGTCTCTGAAAACAGTTTTATTGATTTGACGAAATATTCGGCAGCTGATTCTAAAATCGACATAACCGTTGATGTCGCGCTGCCGGGAGCAACGACGGAGCATCCGACATATGTTACCGTATCGAATATAGAACCGGGTAGTTCTTACTCGCTTTCCATGAGCGATTTTGCCCTTGTGTTTGACTGGAGTGCAATAACAATCAACAGCAGTTCACTCACACAGAGTGCTACAGACGTAGATACAGGACTGAATTTCTCAACTCTCCTTGCAGGAGTTACGGACGGCATGCCTGCCGGACAGGCAGCAGAAGTTAAAAAACTGTACAATATGAAATTCAATGCCATACCGGTATATCTGTATATATCAAAACCTGTCGTATTCGATAAAGACGGAAAGGATATTTTCGAAAAACTGAACGGTACTGGGAAAATATCCCTCACACCGACCATATCCGGTACAACAGAATCGCCGGTATATCTGTTAGGAACCTCTTCTGGTGCCGAAAACATTACGTTCCCTACAACCATTCCAACCATTTCCGAGGACAGCAGCGGTACGGTAATATCAAACCTTGCCACACTGGCAGCTGGTAAATCACTTACGGAAGTTACGTCCGCAGGACTGCCGAACATACTTACTTCATCACTCGAAAGTCTGAAAATGAGTTATGCCGTTTCCATGTCTGACGAAAACGGAACCGGACTTACTATACCAAAATCGGCGGTAGACTCGCTCAAGGAAAGCGGTGGAGCACTGACAATTTCAGCAGTCGTCTATATAGACCTGCCGCTTGATCTGACAACAAGTGATGATATATCTGTCGACGTTATGAAACTCGCTGATAAATCGACCACGGACGACCTGCTCGGACGATCCTCCGCACTCAACACCTCCGATTATCAGAAGTACCTTGATGCCTTAAAAAATATAACACTTGGTTTTGCAATCAATAACAGCCTCGGTCTGTCAAAAGCGTATGCGGTAATTTCAGACAATACTTCAAACATATTCACTTCTTCAGGGGAAAAACTTTATTTCGAAGGCAGTTCATCATTTTCACTCACCGGTGACCAGATAAGTAATCTGTTGCAAACATATCCCTATATGCCGACTGTAACGCTTTCAATTCCGGCGAATACAAACATAACAATTCCCCGGGATGCAGACTTATCAATCGGATTATCTGCAAAAATTACTACAGACGGAACCATTCAGCTCTATGGAGGGAACAACTAATGAAAAAGACACTCATAATTCTTGCAACGCTTATTTCACTAACTATTCCGCTTTCCGCATTCACGCTTGATCCGCTTTATCCGTCGCACCGGATATTTGAAATCGGATTCGATTCACAGGCAGCGGTTACAAACAATTACTTTAATGCAAAAGATCTTCTCGTAAAAGACATTGTCATCGATCTGAAGAAAATTGCAGACGGGATACCTTCCAACGGGCTTATGCTGAATGCGTTTTTTTCTGCTCCCGAACTATTCTGGAATCTTAATCTTCCCAACGGTTTTCATCTTGGTTCTGCATACGGACTCGAAGGATCCGTGACGGGTAACATCGGTAAAAATCTGTTTGAACTGATCGGATACGGAAATGCAGACAGCACGACAATCAATGTAGACGGATATGCAAAAGCGGATGTTTTTGCGTACTTTAATATTTCGGCTGGTATAAAACTTGATTCCATGCGTATAACAGTAACGCCCGCAATATTTATGCCGATACTGCATGCTGAAACAAGTTCTATGAGCGCACAGGTGAAAAACCCTGAGGACGGCTCTATTCAGGTCGTCGCGAGCGCATTTGGTACAGTATATACGCCTACTGATATTTCATACCTTGGAGACAGCAATAAGAGCGCTGATACGGAAAAAATTATCAGAGATATATCGTCAGGAGCTGGATTTGATCTTGCAGGAGCCGTAGAATTACCGGTATTCAGTTTTCTTCAGGCAGGAGGATACGCACGTATTCCGATCGTCCCGGGTCATTTGAAACACTCTGCAACGGGAACGGCATCGTTAAAATACACAGCAGACAGCCTTACCGACATCATTAATGGCGACAGTGAATCGGATTCGGACATTTCTGATATTACATACGGTACCAGCGACTATTACATTTCGCGTCCGCTCCGTCTTGGCGCAGAGGCTGCATTCCGTCCGTTCGGAAACTGGTTTACGGTCAGAACACTCTTAGGCCTCGGTGTACAATACCCGTATACATCAGATTTCAAATTCTATTCTGAATACAGCATTGGTGCAGAAATAGATCTGTTTAAGATTATCGGTATGTCGCTTTCCACTTCATATCTGTCGCAGATGTTCATACATAAATTGAATTGTATGATCAACCTCCGTATCCTTGAACTTAACTTTGCAGCATTTCTTGCGGGGTCCGGCGGTGCGGAAAATGCAGCAGACTTTGGTACGGAATTCGCGAACAGCTTTAAAGGTACCGGTGCAGGTGCTCAGGTATCCGTCCGTATCGGTTTCTAGGCATATACCAATTAAATCCTGATGATTTAATCGGTATGCATTACTGAAAAAGTGCTGAATAATTTAAAGGCTGACCGGAAATAAAGCGGGCCGGCCTTTTTTTATTTTACTGCAGTAAATTGACTGATATTATTCAATATAGTAAAATATTGGTTATATTTTTGTATTTTTGAAGGACGTGATATGTTCAAAATTCTTGAAAAAAAACAGCTTTCTGCTGATGTTTTTTATATGAAACTGGAAGCACCGGAAATCGCCCGCAACCGTAAAGCCGGACAATTTATTATAGTCCAGATCGATATTGACTACGGAGAACGTATTCCTCTTACCATTGCAGACGCAGATGCAGCAGAAGGATGGATCGCAATCGTATTCCAGGCTGTCGGCGCCACAACATTAAAACTTTCACTCAAAAAAGAAGGTGATAAAGTTCAGGCAGTTCTCGGCCCTCTTGGAAATCCGTCCGTTATAGAAAAAAAAGATGCTCCTGTCGTTGTTGTTGGAGGTGGTATAGGTGTCGCTCCCTGTTATCCCATTGTTCAGGCACTAAAGGATGCCGGCAATAAAGTTATCGTCATTATCGGCGCCCGCAACAAAGATCTGCTTATATTCGTTGACGAAATGAAAAAAATTGCAGACGACGTTATCGTTATGACAGATGACGGCAGTGCAGGACAGAAAGGTCTTGTTACCATTCCGCTTGAAGAACTGTGCAAATCCCAGACACCTCCGGCAGAAGTTATTGCTATCGGTCCTCCGATTATGATGAAATTCGCATGCAAAACAACGGAGCCCTACAATATTCCGACCACAGTCTCCCTTAATACCATCATGATTGACGGAACAGGAATGTGCGGCGGCTGCCGTGTTACGGTAGGAGGAGAAACAAAATTCGTATGCGTCGACGGACCGGACTTTGACGGTCATAAAGTTGACTGGAACAATATGATGATGAGAATGGGTTCTTTCAAACCCCGCGAACAGGAAGAACTACATAAATGCAGACTGCAGGCTCAGGTTGAGGAACTTGCATCCAGATAAAAAAATATCAGGCATACGTAAATTTCCGGCACACCGTATACGGCGTGATATTATCAGGAGTAAATACATGGCAGAACAATATATTTCAGAAAAAGAACTTAAAAACAAAGCTAAAAAACAATATGACGAACTGCAGGCGCAGATAAAAAACGGCCCGCTCTCTCCCAAAAACAGAATGGCAATTGAACAGCAGGTTTTGCCCACCGGGGAACCGAAAAAACGTGCCGGAGAAATGAGTGAAGTTGCGCTCGGCTATACAACGGAAATGGCAGTTCTTGAAGCAAACCGCTGCCTCCAGTGTAAAAATCAGCCCTGTGTAAACGGATGTCCGGTAAATGTACATATTCCGCAGTTTATTGCACAGATACAAAAAGGGGACTTTAAAGCTGCGGTTGATATTATCAAAGAAACAAATCTGCTTCCTGCAATCTGCGGACGTGTCTGTCCTCAGGAAAAACAGTGTCAGGGACAATGCACGGTAGGAAAAACGTTCAAATCCGCAGAGAAGGCCGTTTCCATCGGTCGTCTTGAACGTTTTGTGGCTGACTGGGAACGTAAAAACAATAAAGTTACTATCCCTGAAATTGCAAAACCGACAGGAAAAAAAGTTGCCGTAATAGGTTCAGGTCCTGCAGGTCTTACGGTTGCAGCAGACTGTGCCCGCGCAGGACACGAAGTCACGGTATTTGAAGCGTTCCATAAAGCCGGTGGCGTTATGCTCTATGGTATTCCCGAATTCCGGCTTCCAAAGGCAATCGTTGCGGATGAAGTGGAAAATCTGAAAAAGATGGGTGTTAAATTTGAGACAAACTTTCTCGTCGGTCGTACCAACACGCTTGATCAGCTTCTTTCAGAAAAGGGTTTCGACGCAGCGTTCATCGGAACAGGTGCGGGACTTCCTAAGTTCCTTAATATTCCGGGAGAAAATCTCATCGGTGTATTCAGTGCTAACGAATATCTTTCGCGTGCAAATCTCATGAAAGCGTACATGAAGGACAAAGCAGACACCCCGTATTACGAGGCAAAGAATGTAATTGTTACCGGCGGCGGAAACGTTGCAATGGATGCAGCCCGCATGGCGCTCCGTCTGGGTGCTGAGCACGTTACTGTCGTTTACCGCAGGACACGTGAAGAAATGCCTGCACGGAAAGAAGAAGTCGGACATGCGGAGGAAGAGGGAGTTGAGTTCCGGTTCCTTGAAAACCCTGTAGAAGTTCTCGGCATACAAAGCGACGACAGAGCTGTCAACGGGCGTGTACGCGGTATCAAAGCACTCAGCTACAAGCTTGGTGAACCTGACGCTTCCGGACGGAGAAGTCCGGTTGCGATTCCGGGAAGTGAACATGAAATCGCATGTGATGCGCTTATTGTAGCACTCGGAAACGGTTCAAATCCGCTGCTTGTACGTACAACAAAAGGACTGAACGCAGATCCGAAAGGACATATTACCGTTGACGAAAAACAGACTACAAGTAAAGCAAAAGTGTGGGCAGGCGGCGATATTGTACTTGGAGCTGCAACAGTAATTCTTGCCATGGGTGAAGGCCGTAAAGCTGCTGCAAGTATAAACGAATATCTGTCTGAATAAGCTGTCGCTCCGGACTCTGCGGAAACAGCGGTGTCCGGAATTTCCCGAAAGTTTTGCAGACTGAATTTTATATCTTCCATAAAAAACGTCCCCGTTCCGGGGGTGTTTTTTTACCAGGTGGGAATGTTTACAATTCGTAATTTTTGCAAAACAGATAACACGTTGTCCTTCTTCTGCCGATAATCTATAATAGAAATCATGGCTGAAAAGAAAAACAAAACTTCAAATAAAAAAAATACCGGTTTCGCTTTTGCATGCTGGCTGCTTATAGCGCTTATACTGCTTGTTTTCTTTTTTGTAAAACGGGATACAATTGTTTCAAACCTTAAAAATACTGATTTTTTTAACAGGGTATTCGGAAAAACACCCGAATTTGTTCAAAAGCATGAAAACAAAACTGTACCCGAAGAAGACAACAGCGACAGCAGTATCATTCAGATAGACACAAAACCGGCAAAAACTGCGGAACAGTCTCAGAAAACAGACACCATCCCTGAAACAGATACGGAACAGGAAAAAGAAGCAGAGCCGCAGACTCCACAAGAACCAGTAAAACAGGAAGAGGTTAAAACCGGACAGAAAGCACAGGATAAAAAGGCAGGTGTGGAAAATAAATCGGATACTGGTAAAAAAGATGAAATCAAACCTGTTGTTATACCATCCGTAAATGTACAACTCTGCTTCGTTCTTATTGATTCCGATGGTTCGGTAAGCAGACAGATCGCCAGTCGTTCAATACCAAAATCAGACTCGCCTCTCTCAGATGCAATCAAAGCGCTCCTTGCAGGACCTACAATAAATGAAAAGGCAAAAAACTGCATGACGCTTATTCCGTCAGGAACAAAACTGTTAAGTGCAAATGTAAAAAACGGCATTGCCACCCTTAATTTCAGTGAAGAATTCGAATATAATCCTGTTGGTGTTGAAGGCTACATAGGGCAGTTGATGCAGATTGTCTACACTGCAACGTCCTTCAGTACCGTAAACAGTGTACAATTTATTGTCGAAGGGCAAAGAGAAGAATATCTCGGCAGTGAGGGAGAATGGATCGGATCTCCCCTCTCCCGTTCGTCATTCCGTTAAACAGAAGCATGTCTTCTGCGGTCGAGCATCATATTGCTGAATGCCGTACCATAATATGCATTAACATCAGAATTTCTGTCTTCTATTACTGCATAACCGGCAGAAATTACAAGCGGATAAGATGTATTTCTGGAATACCTGTCGCAGGCCGAACGTATTTCAGAGAGCATCCGGGAAATATCGGATAACTGTGAAACGGGAAGCATCATGGTAAACGTAGAACTTTCCATACGGTATATGCGGTTCTCCGGCAGCGTATCGCGGAGAATCTGCGCCGCAGCGGCTATATATGTATCACCAACACGGTGCCCGAGCAGCGTGTTAATTTCGGTAAGATTGTCAAGACCGGCTGCGACGAGCAAACACTGCTCATGCGTACTCTGAAGTTCCACGCGTACATTCATAAAAAACGAACTGCTGTTCAGACATCCTGTTAAAGGATCTGAATATGCACCAGCTTCCATATTTTTAAAAAGCATATTGTACGAATCAAGATCAAACAACGTACAGCAATATCCGATTTCTTTCTTTGAATGTATACGGCATACAGGTTGTTTTGTACAGAAATACATCTCACCTGTTTTTATATTCGACAAATAGAACATTTGTTTTTCAGAATCTGTCTGCGAAACACCCAGCCGCCGGAATACTTCAGGAGAAAAAACTGCATTATATTTCATATACTGATGCAGAGCAGTGTTCGTATTATGGATAATCATATTTCCGGCACTTTCATTAGCCGTAAGGAATTCATCATTTGAATTAAATACAAACAGCGGCATATCCGTTTTCTCAAACAAAGTCCGTCTGCACTGTGAAATCAGCGTTTCATCAGAATCTGAATACATTGCAATAAAAGACAGATTTACGAGTAAAAACGTACATACATCATAAAAAAAACCAATTGTCGTTGTAATCTCAGGTAAATAGCCCAGCCTGTTCAGATAGCGGGCAAAATTCTGTGTGATAAAAACGATTAATATAGTTGTAAGAATCATATACCCGTTTTTATTTTTATGAAAAGAAAAAATACACCGTATAATAAAAAGTACCGCGGCAGTACTTATAAGACCATACCCGTAAATTACATGTAAATAATCCCATAAATGAAGCGGTTTCGTACCGACGAGTGCAAAAAGGCTTGTTTGTTTATAAATCAACGCTATTATGGTAGCCGCAGGAAAAATAAGCGGCAGATATGCTACAACTTTTCTCTGCTTATCATTCGGAACAGAATACCGGTAAGAAAACCAGAAAAGTGTATATGCGGAAAATTCAATATCAAGGTAGGTAATGGTTCCGATTAATAAGTAATACCGCGCGGGTGCCGCATTTTCTACGGCTCTGAGTAAATTCCATATCCCCATAGCAATATTAGCGGCAGCGAAAGGCGCTGCCGACGTTCCTTTTTCATTCCGCTGAAGAAAATACACCGCATATAAAAAGCAGAAGAGACTTATGATAATAAGGAATACTGATTCGAAATAATTATTCATGTACGGCTCCTTACTACTGGACGGTATAGTCTCCGATTATACTGTCAAAATATGAATGATTTGTCTGATAAATATTATTAAAGACTGACAGTGTAAAAAAATAATACCCTCCGTCGTTTTTCTTTGTCAGTATTCTGAAATTTCTCGTTACGGTACCGCTGTCCGGTTGAAAAAAAACGCAATTTATCACATACCGGCCTTTATCATATTGGAGAAAAATATCCCTCCAGTTTATATATGAATCTTTTGTACTCTGCAGCATCCGTCGTAAGACAGTATCATCTGCATTATTGTGAACTCCTGTAAGCACTGGTATTATTGCAGCGGAAACAATTGCAGTATCTCCCAGCAGCCAGAGATTGTCCATAGACCGGGTCCATTGTGAATCAAGAACAACTGTCTGTCCGTCGGCAGTCGTAAAAGTTTTTTCAGAAGCTCTTTTATCATTCACAAAGGCATGACTGCGGTCGGAATATTTCTCAGGTATCCCGATAAATGCAGTAAACGCAGTGTCTCCGGAAGAATGGAGAGTTCCTGTAGTAACAACCTGAAGCAATTCTTCCGATTTATCCGACACTATCTTTTTTAAATTAAACAGAGGAATTAGATAATCATACTCCATTGTTACTTTCCCGCCGAATTGAGGAAAATCATCCGTCACTTTTTTTTCATGATTTTTCAAAGAAGGAGAAACATCTCCTGCCTTTATCCGGCGGGAATTAAGTTCATAAAAAATATCATGCATATAGTTAATCAATTCGGTATCGCCGGGTGTCACACTGCCGATAATCCGTTCACCGGTCAGTTCAATGTGACCGGCAGACGGATCAAGTGAAAAAAGAATTTCCACCGTACGACTGGGAAGTTTTTTATCAATGTTCTCCGGCGCGTAATAACGCACCGCATATGCAGAATCATTGTAATACAAAAAACCAATATAAGACGTGCGGTTAAATGTCCTGTCTTCGTAATAAACATACTCACCCGACACATCACTGATATAGGGAACAAACCCCGGCAGTGCTGCAGCCGGCAGCGAACACCACACGGCTGCAAGCACTGCGAAAATGAAAAACGGAAAACTTTTTTTTACTTCAACCATACTTTCTTCAGGCGTTCAGTACTGCAAGTGCATCGCGTACAATTTTTTCGACCGATTCAGCCGCTTTTTCTGCAGGAACAAGAATTGGTTCAGTTGCTGCACGTTCCTTTATCTCCACATTCGGAAGATTTTTCTCTCCAACGACAATACGAACGGGGATACCAATAAGATCAATATCTGCAAATTTTACACCGGGACGTTCATTACGATCGTCAAGCAGAACTTCGATTCCGGCTTTCGTAAGTTCGTCATAAATCGTATCCGCCACTGTCTGCATTTTTCCTTCATATTTTATCGGGACGATCGCTGCCTGATACGGACAGGTACTCATAGTCCAGATAATACCTTTATCGTCATGATGCTCTTCAATAATGGAAGCAAGTGTCCGGTCAAGTCCAATTCCATAACAGCCCATTATCGGTGTCTGAGTCTTACCGTTTACGTCAAGATACGAAACGTGCATAGATTTTGTATATTTATCACCAAGCTTAAAAATATGACCAAGTTCGTTTCCCTTCTTTGAATAGAATTCTGCGCCACAGTCAGGGCATTTATCCCCTTCCTTTACGGTACGTACATCAGTTGCCAGGAACGGAATAAAATCACGAACCGGTTCTACGTGCAGGTTGTCTACGTCTTTCTCGCCGCCGCCCGTAACGGTATCGTGAACACGGACTTCATAGGAACCATCTTCCTTCCGGACCATAATGCTCTCGTCAGCAATAAGAGGTACTTTCGTCAGACCGACGGGACCGACAAAACCGTGCGGTGCACCGGAACAGGCAATTACCTCATCCTCCCCTGCCAGTTCCGCACCGCTCGCTTTAAGGGCAGCAGCCAGTTTTGTCTCATTTACGTCAAGATCTCCCCTGACCGCAACAGCAAAAAAACTCACTGGATAATATTGAATTCCGGACTCGTTTTTTTCGCGTTTAAATGATGCAGCTCCCGGTGCGTTCGTAAGATCCAGCGCACAATTATACACTTTGTAAATAAGCACTTTTATAAACTGCATTGAAGGCATTTTGAAGAACTGTTCCATCTGTTCTATAGTCTCTACACCCGGACAGGGAACTTTTTCAATCACCTTATCGGTTCTTTCCTGCGGTCTGCCGTTTACGTCGAGCGCAGTATCGCTTCTGCATGAAGCCTTCTCAACATTTGCGGCATATCCGCACTTCGGACAAAGGATAAGCGTATTATCACCTACTTCGCTTTCAACCATAAATTCTTCTGAACCGGAACCGCCCATGGCACCTGTATCTGCACGAACAGGAATTGCTGCAATACCCATCCGTTTGAATATCCGCCGGTAAGCTTTCGCAAATTTCTCATAGCTCTCGTCAAGTGATTTTTGATCAGCGTCAAATGAATATGCATCCATCATTATAAATTCTCTGCCGCGCATAACACCGTACCGGGGCCGGATTTCATCGCGATATTTCGTATTTATCTGATATCCGATAATGGGAAGCTGCTTATAAGAAGTAAGTCCGTCGCGTACAACAGCAGTAAACGCCTCTTCTGCCGTCGGACTTACAACCATATCCTGACCACTGCGCGTTTTCATTTTCAGCATTTCCGCACCCATCGTTTCCCAGCGGCCGCTTTCTTTCCAAAGATCACCAGGCACAATAACAGGAGGTTTCATTTCAAGACAGCCTCTGCATCAAGTTCCTCACGGATAATATTCTCTACTTTCCGAAAAGCACGGAGACCGAGCGGCATATATACATAAAGTCCGTTAGCAAGTTTTCTGATAAGTCCTGCACGCATCATAAGCTGATGGCTTGCAATAACAGCGTCTGCAGGAGCTTCCCGCAGCGTAGAAATAATTGTCTGAGATGTTTTCATATAAATATATTTTAGCGTAAATAGTAGAGATATTTCAAGTTAAGTTTTTCATTGCTTTTCTGTAAGTATGATTTATAATATTACTATGGAATATATACAAAATGTTGCGGAGTATTATGATGAGCTTTATCCTGTCACTGATACTCAAAAAAAGTTTTATGCAAATATAAAGAAATCATATCCGATGCCGGTAAAATTTTTACAAATCGGATGTGGAACAGGTGCATTGGAACATGTACTGGCACAAGATGGTTCAGACGTAACAGGTCTTGAAGTCTCAAAAGAACTTATAGCTGCAGCAAGTCTTCGTAAAAGAACACAGCTTACAGCTGTCCGTTTCTTCCAGCTTTCTACCCTTGATATGACCCGCTTTTTGGGAAAAGGGTTTTATAACGTAATTTCATGTTTGAACAGCCGTATTATATTCATACATGACAGGACCTTACTAAAAAAATTTTTCTTCGACAGTAAAACACTTCTCTCAAAGAACGGAACGCTTGTTCTTTCCTTGCTAAATTTTCACCACGCAGAACAGTCCGAAGTTACTCAATTACCGGAATTAAGCAGTATCCGTGTTAAAATGATTTCGTCTCTTAAAAAGAACGGCGCAAATCTTATGTATTTGAACCAGCAAATCGAAACAGGAAATGGTAAAATCCTAAAAGTAATGGATAATGAAGAAATATACCCTTTAATGAAAGAAGAAATCGTCAAATTCGGAAAAGAAGCCGGTTTTGCAGAATTTTACTTCTATGATTCATTCAACATGGATGAATATACAAACAAAGGCAATATGCTTATCTGCGTGATGAAATAAAAGATTAAAACACCTGCAGAATCAGGCATCTTTCTGCAGGTGACACAATCAGTTTATTTTCCATCGGTTATTTGAATCTTTTACAAAACGCTTCGTATTTACTTCAAGAAGACGCCCGTCTTCACCCAGCATTTTGACCATAGATGTAATAGGATTCACTTCAGTAATCTTAAAATTTGTCCCGTCATAAAAAAGCCGGATACCCTCAGATGGAAGACTTTTTCGAGCTTCACTGTACCAGTCAAATTCATACGACAGACAGCACAGCAGCCGTCCGCATTGACCGGATATTTTCATCGAATTAAGAGAAAGATTCTGATCCTTCGCCATACGGATGGAAACCGGACGCAGTTTATCAGATACCGCGTGACAGCAGTATGGACGCCCGCAAACGCCGAGTCCGCCCGTAATACGGGATTCATCCCGTACGCCTATCTGTCTGAGTTCAATACGCATTTTAAACACAGAAACAAGATCCTTCACTAGTTCCCGAAAGTCAACACGATTATCGGCACTAAAGAAAAACAGGGCTTTCTGTTCATCAAATAGGAAATGTACCGAAATAAGCTTCATATCAAGATGATGTGCTTCTACTTTTTCTCTGAACACAGCGAAAGCATTCTCTTCTTTTTTCTTCATTTCCTCGGCACGATTCAAATCATCTTTCACAGCCTTACGATCAATTTCTACTACATCCGCAGATTTGACGCCGACAGGATTATTTGACTGTCCGAGAACAACAGCCATGTCGCGTCCGTAGCGGGTCGGAACAATAACATATTCTCCCTGATTAAGCGGTCCGTTCTTTCCGGCCGTAGCATACAGACTTTCACAAGAATAGGTAAGTTTAAGGTGGTAAAGGGGTTTATCAAATATGAAACCTTCACTGCCTTCCTCTGTTATATCTGCAGAATCCTCCAATGCTGAAAGATTCTCGTTCTCATCGTCTATATCGTTCTCAAATATATCACCCATACTTTTCTCCTCACCTGCTCATGACGCAAACATGTCGACTATAAGCCCCTGCACCTCTTCAACCCGCTTCAGCAGCTTAAGTTTATCAGCCTGATTTGCCAATATTTCCGAAGCAAGTTGATCAAGTTTACTGTTTATTACTTCAATATTTATAAACGGCGCCTTCTCCCTGTGAGTACGTCTGTCAGGAAGGCGTTTATGCTGTTCGAGTTCATAACTGTATTTAATGACAAACTTCATAAGCTGGCTTATCATCTGACGATATTTTGCAAAAGCTTCACCAGACATCTTCTCTACCAGCTCGTCCCCAGCCATTGTAACACGATCTTTTAAAAATACAACCGCATCTTCCATTGACATCGCAGCAATCTCTGCTGGTAGTCCTGCAGCAACAAGTTCATTAAGTTCTTCATTTCTTTTCAGCTCAGTCGTAAACACATTTAGCCGTGTGCTTCCTGCTGTTTTTTCCTTCTTCCTCGCTTTTTTAGCTGTTTCACCAGCTGCCGAAGAAACAGCGGAAAAATACAATGATGTATTAATCTGATCAATTGAACTCATGTAAGAGAAGCCTTATTACGAATTATCTTTGCCTGCAGATATTTTTCTGATTCACCATCAAATTTTT
>Ga0172378_10001078_pt1 | contig 24838 bp, 21 predicted proteins | sample GrowelOW332metaG_FD_119755 | JGI IMG/M metagenome (GOLD analysis project Ga0172378, IMG submission 119755) | Groundwater microbial communities from an aquifer near a municipal landfill in Southern Ontario, Canada - Pumphouse #3_1 metaG | ecosystem: Environmental > Aquatic > Deep subsurface >... | reverse complement strand
TGTGGTTCTGGAAGAAACTGTATTAATTTAGGTAACAAAAAAAAATATTTTTGTGTTGATTTTTCTAGAAGAATGTTAAAATATGCAAAAATAAATCTTAAAAAGAACAAAATAAATGGAGAACTTGTCAAATCTGAATCTTATAATATACCATTTAAAGATAATTTTTTCGACCATGCAATTTGCATTGCAGTATTACATTGTATAAAGACAAAAGAAAACAGAATAAAAACAATAAATGAAATGTATAGAACACTAAAAAAAGGACAAACGGGATTGATTTCTGTTTGGAGTAAAAATTCAAAAATACTAAAAAATAAACCTAAAGAATCAGAGATTACATGGAAATTAAAAAGAAATTCGGTAAATCGATTTAATTATACATATGAAGAAGAAGAATTAAGAAACGAATTAGAATCAGTTGGATTTAAAGTAAAAAAATCAAATTTCAAATCAAAACAAGATAAATATGAAGATAATAATATAATCTTTATTGTAAAAAAATAACACTAACCTTAAAAAAATGATAATATTATTCATATAATGACCAATTACTCATATTCGCGTATCTCAACATTCGACACATGTCCGTATAAATACAAACTCCAATACATAGATAACATAAAAGCAGACATTCCAACTACAGTTGAAGCATTCATGGGAAATATTGTTCATGCTACACTTCAAATGTTATACAAAGATAAACAATTAGGAATTGAGCAAACTAAACAATCACTAATAAAATATTATGAATGTTTATGGAAAAGAAATTTTACAAAAGATATATTAATCACGAAAGAAAAATCCGAAGATGAATACAAAAAAATTGGAGAAAAATATATATTAGATTATTACAACAGAATGTATCCATTTAATCAACTAACAATCATTGATTTAGAAACTCAAGAAAAATTAAAATTAGATAAAGAAAACAATTGGTATATAAGAATAGATAAATTTGCTAAAGATAAAAACAATAATTATTACATTTGCGATTACAAAACAAACGCGAATATGAAAACTCAAAAAGAAGTTGACGAAGACGAACAACTTGCAATGTATTCTATTTGGGTGAAAGATAAATTCAAAAATTGTAAATCAATAAAACTTGTTTGGCACATGCTTGCATTCAATAAAGACCTAATTTCTGAAAGAACAAACGAACAGTTAGAAAAATTAAAAACAAAGATATTAAACAAAATAAAAACAATAGAATTAACCAAAACATTTGAAAAGAAAACTGGAAAATTATGTAATTATTGTATTTACAAAAACATTTGTCAAAAATCACAATAAATCTGTTTTTGAAATAATTCCCTTAATTTTTTCTTTATCCATAACTATAACGGCTGAATTTTCTTTAACTAATTCAATAATACTATTTACAGAATTGTCCAATCCAACCATTGGTAAAACATTCTCCATAACTTCACAAACCCTCATTTTCATTAAATCTTCTGATGATACATTGCTTGAAAGTTTATCTAACAAAATGTTTTCTGAGACAACCCCAACAATTAAACTTCCATCCATAACTGGTATTTGAGAAATGGACAATTCTCTCATAATTTTAGACGCGTCCTCAACTTTTTTATTCAAATCTATAGAAATTACTTTTTTGGTCATAATATCTTTACATTTTTTTGTATTTTTATTTTCTAAAGAATCTAATACAGTCAATATTTTATCAACAACTAAATATGAGGGTTGAATATTCCCACTTTCAATTTTCGCTATCATAGATTGAGAAATTCCAGACAAACATGACAAATCCTTCTGACTAATATTTACATTTAATCTTTTTTTTTTAATGAATTAAGATTTGGTAGCATGTTTAATTAAATATAACACTTATTATAAATATTCCTATAAGAATATTTATGTCAAAAATAATTATAAAGATAAATTATTATTCAAATTAATGAAGCGATATTTCACATCAGAATCTGTTGGAATTGGACATCCAGATAAAATAGCAGACGCAATTAGTGATTCAATATTAGATGAATGTTTAAAACAAGACAAAGAATCCAGAGTTGCCGTAGAAACACTTGTAACAGAACAAAAAGTTGTTGTTGCTGGAGAAATAACCACAAATGCAAAAATAAATTATGAAGAAATTGTTAGAAATACTATAAAAGAAATTGGGTATACCAACGAAAATATTGGATTTGATTACAAAAATGTAAATGTAGAAATATTATTACATGCTCAGTCTCCAGATATAAGTCAAGGAGTAACAGAAGGAGTTGGATTATTTACTGAACAAGGAGCTGGAGATCAAGGAATAATGTTTGGATTTGCAACAAACGAAACTAGAGATTATATGCCCTTAGCAATTGATTTAGCAAATGCAATCGTTAAAAAAGCAAAAGAAGTAAGAGAAAAAAAAGAAATAGACTATTTGTTTCCAGATTGTAAAAGCCAAGTAACATTACTTTATGAAGATAACATAATTCAATCTATTGACACAATTGTATTTTCTACTCATCACAAAGAAAATATAGAACTAGAACAAATTAGAAAAGATTGCATTGAAAAAATAATTTTACCAACCTGTAAAGAATATATAAACGATAAAACAAGAATATTAATTAATCCAACAGGACGATTTGTAATTGGTGGACCAATGGGAGACACCGGATTAACCGGACGAAAAATAATAGTTGATACTTACGGAGGATATGCAAGACACGGAGGTGGAGCATTTTCAGGAAAAGACCCATCAAAGGTCGATAGAAGTGCGGCATACACATGTAGATGGATTGCAAAAAACATAGTAGCTGCAAAATTATGTGACAAATGTGAAATTCAGTTATCGTATGCAATTGGTTATCCACAACCAATAAGTATATTTGTAGAAACTTTTAAGACAAATAAAATTCCAGAAGAAAAAATAATAGAAATTATAAAAAATGTATTTGATTTAACTCCAAAAGGAATAATAAATTCATTAAACTTAAAAAATCCTATCTACCGAAAAACAACATTTGCAGGGCATTTCGGGCAAGAACCATTCGATAATTATTTTCCATGGGAGAAAACAAATAAAGTTGATGAAATTAAAAAACTAATTAATTAATTTTTTTACCTGTTAAAATATTTTTTTTACCAAGTAAACAACTGTCATAGTCTGAAGGAAATGCTATCATTGGACGAACAAATTTTGCTTTTCCAAATCCTAAATCATAATCTTTACAATTCATATGTATAGGCCTAATCATATCAGCTTTATAGTTTGGTTCACCAACCGAATAAGACAATACAGATAACGGTGATTGATTAATACTTAAATCATGTACAGCAGTCATTACTCTTTTTTCAGGCATACCTTTTTCGTTAAAGTTATCAAATCTATTTGGAAATATATAATTACCAAATCTATACACTCTATCTTCTTTATTCATCCAACCTATTTCTGGAGCCTCAATAATTGATCTCATAAAATCAAATCCATTATGTAAACTAAGGTATAAACCCCCACTATTACAAAATTTCAAAGATGTTTCTGACGGATTAAATCCAAGATGAAGTGAAGACACTGGAACAACTATGGGGCTATTAACTTTAGGAATAAGCTTACATTCATTAATCAATTCATGATACAACTGAGAATAAGTGTCCTTATTTTTCCAATAGTTACCGGGATTAAAATCTAGACTACGAATAACAACAGCATTATCAACAGATAATCCTTCTAATCCTTTTGAAGATTCTCTAAAAATTGTTTTAAAATCAGAAGGATTTATCATTCTAAATGAATATCCATTTTCATTACAATATTCTCTTAAAACATCATTCAATAAAACATTTGCATAAATTCCAGAACAACACAAAACAGGAGTTCCATCTTTTCCATAATCTAACCCTATTTTTTCATCCAACGTACCAGATAAATTACAATTATATTTACCATTTACAGGATCAGAGATTAAATTTCGTATTCTTTTTCCTCTATAATCATCATGAATATTTATTGGGTTTCCACCACAAGTGACCTTAGTCCCATATGGTTTATAATCATCAACATTTGCAATAGATTTAGCCTTTTTAGAATAAAGATTATAAATTTCCTCAGCCAATTGTCCCTGTATAAAACCATATTGTTCTTCTTTTATCATACCAAGAAGAGTTTTTTAATGCTTATAAAGCTTTTGTTTTGTTGTTATTTGTAAGTGACAAACATATTGTTTTTATAAAAATAAAAACATATTTAAAAGATAAAGCAATAATCAAATCATACTTCTATGGTTGATAAAATCGAAATCCGTGGCGCAAGAGAACATAATTTGAAAAACATAGATTTATCCATCCCAAAAAACAAACTCGTCGTATTTACAGGATTATCAGGTTCCGGTAAATCTACGCTTGCATTTGATACACTATATGCCGAAGGACAGAGAAGATATGTAGAAAGTTTAAGTTCATACGCAAGGCAATTTCTAGGTGTAATGCATAAACCAGATGTTGATTTGATTGAAGGATTAAGTCCAGCTATCTCAATAGAACAAAAAACAACATCAAGAAACCCAAGATCTACTGTAGGAACCGTAACAGAAATTTACGATTATTTAAGACTTTTGTTCGCAAGAGTTGGTATACCATATTGTCCAGAACATAATATTCCAATAACGTCTCAAACGCCAAAAGAAATAATTCAAAGAATAGAAAAGAAATACAAAGATCAAGTTATGATTTTATCTCCAATTGTAAGGCACAAAAAAGGCACATACGAACAATTATTCAAAGACTTAAATAAAGGAGGATATGTTCGAGCTCGTGTAAACGGAGAAATAGTAAGAACTGACGAAAAAATAACATTAAGTAGATACAAACAACAAGATATTGAAGTAATTATTGATAGAGTAGATTTAAATGATAGAGTAAGATTAGCAGAATCAATAGAAAACGCATCTATAATGAGTGACGGATTAGTAATTATTAAAGACGATGAGAATGAAGAAATATTCTCGACAAAAATGGCATGTCCAGTTTGTGGTAAATATTTTGAAGAATTACAACCAAGAATGTTTAGTTTTAATTCGCCTTTTGGAGCATGTGAAGGTTGTGATGGATTAGGAGTTAAAATGATGTTTGATTTAGATTTAATAATTCCCGATAAAAGTAAATCCATAATGGACAGTGCAATAAAAGTATACGGAAGATTAGAAAAAACATGGAGATTCCAACAACTACAAATCGTAGGTAAAAACTGTGGATTCGATTTATTTACACCTATAAAAGATTTTTCAGAAGATGCATTAAACAAATTATTATATGGATATCATGGCAAAATAGAAGGTAAGTGGGAAAGTGGGGCAACAATGACATTTAAAGATGGTTGGGAAGGTTTAATCCCTCAACAAGAAAGATTATTACGAGAAACAGATTCAGATTACAAAAAGAAATATCTTGAAAGATTTATGAAATCCGATGATTGCCCCGTCTGTCATGGAAAAAGATTAAAAGGAAAAGTATTAAATATAAAAATAAATAACAAAAATATATTTGATGTTTCAAGTATGTCAATATCTGAAGCAATAAAATTCTTTGGTAATTTAAGTTTAAGTCATAAAGAACAATTAATTTCCGAACAAATATTAAAAGAAATAAACGACAGATTACACTTTTTAGAAGACGTCGGTTTAGGATACATAACACTTTCACGAAGTGCAGGAACATTATCAGGTGGAGAAGCACAAAGAATACGTTTAGCAACTCAAATTGGAGCAAATTTATCTGGGGTTTTATATGTATTAGACGAACCCTCAATTGGACTTCATCAAAGAGATAATAACAAATTAATAAAAACTTTACATAAACTAAGAGACTTAGACAATACATTAATTGTTGTAGAACACGACGAAGACACAATAAGAAGTGCAGATTATGTGGTTGACATCGGGCCAGGAGCTGGTTTAAATGGTGGAAAAGTCGTAGCCCAAGGAACACCTGAAGACATAGCAAAATGTAAAGATTCCCTAACAGGACAATATCTTGCAGGCAAAGAATTTATTTGTATTCCAAAAATAAGAAGAAAGGGGGGAGACCCAATAAAATTAATAGGTTGTACAGAACATAATTTAAAAAATATTGACGTTTCAATACCGACAAAATGTCTGACGCTAATAACTGGAGTTTCTGGCTCAGGAAAATCTACATTAATTAACGAAACATTATATAAAGCACTTGCTAAAGAAATAAACGGATCAAAAGATATTCCAGGAAAATACAAAGAATTAATGTTTGACAAATCTCAAATTGACAAAGTAATAGTAATTGATCAATCACCTATCGGAAAAACACCAAGAAGTAATCCAGCAACGTATATTGGAGTTTTCGATGAAATTAGAACAATCTTTTCAATGACAAAATTCGCAAGAGAACGTGGTTATAGAGAAGGCCACTTCAGTTTTAATGTAAAAGGTGGAAGATGTGAAAAGTGTAAAGGAGATGGGACTATAAAAATAGAAATGAATTTTTTATCTGATGTTTATATCGAATGTGAAGAATGTCACGGAAAAAGATTTAACCAAGAAACTTTAGACATAAAATACAAAGGTTATAACATAGCACAAATATTAGACATGACTGTTGACGAAGCAATAACCGTTTTTGAAAATGTTCCTGGAGTATACCGAAAACTACAAACGCTTCAATCTGTTGGTTTGGGATATATAAAACTAGGACAAAGTTCAACAACACTATCCGGTGGAGAAAGTCAAAGAATAAAATTAACAAAAGAATTAGCAAAACGTTCTACTGGTAAAACACTTTATTTATTAGACGAACCAACAACGGGATTACACTTTCATGATATAAAGAAATTAATAAAAATTATGAACGAATTAGTAAACGCCGGAAACACAATGATTGTAATTGAACACAACTTAGATATAATAAAATGCGCAGATTATGTTATAGATTTAGGCCCAGAAGGTGGAAATGGCGGAGGAGAGATTATTACACAGGGAACACCAGAAGCAGTAGCAAAATGTGAAAATAGTTGGACAGGACAATTTCTTAAAAGAGAACTAGAAAAAGAAGAAAACAGAATAAACTGTAATTTGTAACTACTCCTAAGTTATATATGTTAGAAAGATTTATAAAGTATTTTTGATTACAGATAGTATGGTAATACAAAGTTTAGATGACTTAGTAAATAATTTTGGTGTTGTAGATCAACTTAGTAATGACAAGGATCGTAAAGACTACGAATACTATGTATCTTACAATTTACAAGCATTATCACAACTAGCACAAACTGGAGTAAATGTAGCCGGGATGGACAGACAACTTATAAGAAACGCAAAGAGTTTGTTTCCAAATGGACACATAAAAAACACACAAATGAAACAATACAAATCTGAAATTGATCAATATTTTACTGATGAGACAAATTTTGACAGTACAGTTTTAAAAGCAAAGGGCTTAGTTCAAATGTGCGTTGAAAATGGAGGAAAAAATAAAGACAAAACAGCAATCGAAGCATTAAATGGGGGAAAATTATTAGAGCAATATTCACAAGACAAAGTAAGTTCAGACTCTGTTGTTGAATATATTTGTAAAAATTACGGAATAAAAAATCCAGTATTAATAGATGTACTTGAAAGTTGTAGTAATAAAAGTATACTTGAAAATAATGTCAAAGATATAACCAAAACGAAAATAGAAAAATATATGATGGATAATGAATATGTTCATACAGAAGACGACAAAGGTAAAACACCACAATACAGAAAAGGAGACCTTAGAAAGGATAAAATCTTAAACGATATAAAGTCTACATTGTTTCCAAATAACTATGATCCGAAAGTGGCTGTTAAATATACAGCTTCTGTGTTACAATACTTAAAATAATCTTATTATTTTTGCATCTAAATACTTAAAAAATCTTCTTAATAGTAGATTTTATGGAAAAAGAGTTACTTGATTTTATAACACGTTTTGAGCTTTCTCCATTTAATAATTTTAAAACTATAATTAAGAAAGAAAAAGAATCTATTTACAAAACACCAGATGCTAAAAAGGTTCACCAAAAAGTAATTGACAAACTATCTAATAATTTTGTTTTTCACGAGACATCAAACATTTGGAATTATTTTGATTTTGTAACAGATTTCAAAGAAATACAAAGAAGACAAGAATATTTTAAATCTCTTATAAACAAAGATAATTCTTTTTTAGAACAATTATCAAAACCAAGACAAACATGGAACCCAGATTATGACGTAGTTGTAGCAACGGAAGACGAAGATACATTTGTAGAATTACAAAAATTAAATTGTTCCGTTCAATTAATTGTTAATGAAAATGATTTGACAGATCTAGAAAAATATGATGTGATTCAAATGATTAATTGTGATACATTCTCTGGTATACTGGAAAGATTACCACAAACAATTAACATAAACGACATATCAGATATTTATCTTGAAAGATATTTAGAAGAATTATCATCTTGGAAACAAAATTTTTCTATATTAAATAAATCAGACGTCTCTCCAAAAATAAAAAAAATACTTGAAAAATTAAATCCATTATTCAAATTAATAGATATAAGAATAAACAATACATTTACAATTGAAGGTGTTGAAAAAATATTAGAAGAAATAAACGAATCTATCAATGATAAAATAAAAGATATGACAATTACTGGTGAATCATTAATAAAAATTCTTGGCGAAGGAAAAATGCCAGATGCATTTCAAAAAATAATAGAAAACAGTTTAAATGATACGAATCTTCCACAAAATATATTCAATTTTAAAATACCATTAGAAATAGATTATGCAGAATTAGAATCTGAAATCAAACGAAGAAATTCTGTAGAATTTACAAATTTATCAGAAGAAATAAAAAAGAATTCGGAAATTTTAAAAAGTATACCCGCACAATTAGAAGAATTAAAATCATTATTATTATTGGAAGACTTTAATTTGGGAATTGTAAAATATATATCAACAAGACATTCATATCCATCTTATTCTGAAAATTTACATCTTGAAGCTTCAGAAAACTTGTTTTTGGAAAGACCGCAACCAATAGATTTTCAATTAGACAAATTTAGTAGATGTTCAATTCTAACTGGTGCAAATAGTGGAGGTAAAACAACATTAATCGAGCATATTATTCAAAATATTAGTTTATTTAATTTGGGACTTCCAGTAATTGGAATTGTATACTTACCAATATTTACCGACGTATATTACTTCGCGAAGAACAAAGGAAGCACAAATAAAGGAGCATTTGAAACATTACTAACTCAAATGGCAAAAATAAAACCAGGAGAACAAACATTAGTTTTAGCTGACGAAATTGAATCTGTAACAGAACCAGGTGTAGCAGGAAAAATAATCGCAGCAACAAGTGAGTTTTTTATAAATAAAAATTGTTTTTTAGTAATTGCAACTCACCTCGGATATGAAATACAAACCTGTTTACCGAAATCTGCAAGAATTGATGGTATTGAAGCTAAGGGATTAGATGAAAACTTTGAATTAATAGTCGATCATAATCCAGTAATGGGAAGATTAGCACACTCAACACCCGAGTTAATAGTTGAAAAAATGAGCAAAACGTTTGATGACGAATATTTTAAATTTTTAAATGAAAAAATAAAAAATCACTAATCTTTTTTTACTAAATATTTTTCTGGAATATTTATGTTATTTACTCGTAATATCTTACACAATGGAAGATTAATATAACAATCATTTTCTAATCTGATAATACATTTTGTTTCAGTTAAAGAACCTAAAACCCCCTTATTAGATTGAGAATCTGGTGTAATTAAATCTTCTAGCGTACCAAAAGTCTTTCTATCTTGTAATACAATACTTTTGCCCAAAATAGGTGAAGCTATTTCATATATATCATCATCATGTTCCTTATCCATTTTTGCCAAATAATGTTCATAATCATTAAACACATATTTTACCATATTTCACCCCCATATTCCTAATATCTCTTTGGATACCATAATTTAATATAAACAAATCTAATGGAATACTCTCGAAATCTTTTATTTTTCTATTTGGTTCATCTAATCTAAATACCCTTATATCTTCTCTGGTATACTCTTTTAACGCTCCAGTATAAAATCCCTCATAATTTTCAAGTGGAATACAAGAAAATCTTGTGTTAATTTCTTCATTTTTATTTCTAGCTCTAGTATTTCCACGAACATCATCTGTAACATCTGCAACACATAAATTAGAATTCTTCTCATAAATATTAATACAATGAGGTGTTCTTTCCATATTTTTTGAGGTATACCCTAAATTACAAATTATACTTAACCAATTATTAATACGAAGTTCATCCATTTTTTTATTCAGCAAAATGGAAAATAAAGTACACATTCCCTCATTTGAATCATTTAATGTTTCTATTGCTTTTGCTTTATATTCCAAATATGTTAAATCTTCCGCAAAACATTCTTTATTAAAATTTTTAACTAAATTAATTGAAAATGAATATTTTCCAACAATAGAATTATAATAATCAAAAAATTCATCATAAACATTATTGTTAACGATACTATCTTTAATCGTTAACTTATCACTTAAACTTACCATAAACGTCAGAAGAAATAAACATTTTTAAAGCTTTTGCGGATTGTCATTTGCAAGTAGTTAATGTGTCATTATTTCAATTCCATCTCTATGTTTCAAAATATAATCTTTTCCAACAGCCATTTTCGTTCTAACATCAATTGCTTTAACAAATCTATTTCCAATGTCTGTATGTAAATGATAAGCAAAATCTAGCGCTGTTGAATTAGGTGGTAATAAAAAACAATCTGGTAATATATTCCCCTTTGAATCTGCTAATTTAGCACCAGCAGGGAAAACAGCAATAAATTTCAATAAATCAAAAACCGTTCTATCAAGAATATCTTGAACACCCGTAGAACCGTAAACATCCAAAACATTCTTCTTAATTGATTCCAACGCTTCCTTTTGTTTATCATTCACCTTTTCTTCATTTATCTTAAAATTACTTTCTCCCGGCAAATACTCGATTAATCCAAACTTAGCTGCCTGTCTCAAGGATAATTCACTATCAGCCGAACATGGTATAATAATTATATTCGGAAACTCATTTTTTAATAACTCTAAATTAGTCTTCGCATTTCCTTTGTCTACTTTATTCGCCGCAATAATCATTGGTTTGGTATAATGTCTCAAAGATTTAGCAAAATTGAACAAATCGTCGTCCGACCAATTAATTATTTTTTCTGGTTCTAATTTCAATGAATTAATTATATATTTTACATCATTTTCATCTACCATAAGTCCAGAAAATTGTTTAGCAATCGCCTTAGCTGCATCTTCTTTTGTTGTTTGTAATGCTTTAGAAAGCTTTTCCCACACTTTCTTTAAAATTCCAACATACCATTTATTTAATTCATTTTCAAGCATTTTTACATCTTCAATTGGATTTCCAATTCCTTCCTTACCTTCAGAATCAGTTGTTCCAGAAATATCAACAATATGAATAAAAGCATCTGCCTGTCTTAAGTCGTCCAAAAATTGATTTCCGAGTCCCTTTCCTTCACTTGCCCCCTCAACCAATCCAGCAACATCCATTAAATCTACAGGAACAAATCTTGTTTCACCGTTACAATATCCAGTCCTAGGATTACATTTTACACCCAATTCCTTACAAAGTGCCTTTACTCTAACATATCCAACACCACGATTAGGTTTAATTGTCGCAAATGGATAGGGAGCTATCAAAACATCCGCTAAAGTCGCAGATTTAAAAAATGTACTTTTTCCACATGAGGGTTTTCCAACCAATCCAATTAACATATTAAAAATAAACAAAAGTGGTTTTTATTGTTTTGTATTTAAAGTAATAATAAAAGTAATTTTATAGCAACAGCAACTATACCTGCAGATAAAGTAAAAATAAGAACTTCTTCAACTGGAAAATCTACTTCATTTGAAGTAGAATCAAAATTTTCTATAGTTTCATTTTCTTTACTTTCTGAATTGTCTTCGATAAAATCACTAAAATATGTTCCAGCTTTACTAATTATTTTACTATCTTCCTTATCTTCTCTAGACTTTGATTTATCAGAAACTACACTAACAACTATTGTTTTTGTTTCACTAGAACAAGTTAATGCCCCAGGAACATTCTGAGCACAAACGTTTACATTAGTTGTATAATTACCAGCATTAACGAATGTATAATCAAATTCATAAGTTCCTGCAATTCTATTTACAGTACTATTATAAACTACTGTTCCACTTACATCTTTAATCTTATATACAATAATACTATTAGACGCCGTCGTTACACCAAATTCATCAACATAAAATGATGCGTGAGTCACATTATATTGGAAGTTTTCTCCAACATTAACATTCAAAGCACTAACACTACTAGATATTGTTGAATAAGAATAATTATTTGCAACATTAGATATAATTTTTATTGGTTTTGTAGAGATATTTGAAACAGTATTGAATAATTGTTTATCAACTATTTTAGTTTCAACTTCAACATTATAATTCCCTACAATATTGAATGCATAATTAAATGATGCCGTTTGTGTATTATTTCCATATTCAACATTAATTGTTTTCTTTGTTTCATAAATTTTAACATTGTTAGAATCAAATACTCTAAAGAACAAATCTGTCTTTACATTTTCTGATAAAGAATTATTTGCTTTTTGTAAATTAGGATATACAGTACCATTTCTTAATATATGAGACAAATCTACAACAAAAGAAACATTGGTTGTTCTGGTATTTATTGCATTAAACTTAAAGTCGTCAATTGGAATATTTGCTCCTTCTTTTTGATACAAAAAAACACTTGCAGGACTTATTGTTGAAGATGTTCCAGATACTGATAATTTATCTTCAACTCCAAAATAGTCGTCGTGATAAAAATATACTAAATAACCAAATCCATTTGGCATTTCTGTTGGGAATGTAACGTCCATATTGTTTCCAGATGCAGTCTTACTCAATGCATCTATCTTTGAACCGACTAAAGAACATTCAACATTTAAACAAGAATATGTTTCTAATGTAACACCAGATATTAAATGATCAGTATAAACTGTTTTTGAACCATTAGCCAACTCTTTACCCTCATAAAAACTAAATTTAACAGTTCTATCTGCAGAAGCAAAACTAAAAACAGAGAATAAAAATAAACTTACTAATATAATTCTCAAAAATTTACTTTCCATTTTATAATCCTCCTCCTATCCCTATAACAATTGGATCATCATCACTACCTGGATTGTCTCCATCAATTGGTTCTGTAGGACCAACAACAGTTATTTCTTCTTGTGTCCCATCTGGATTAGTAACGACAACAATTTGGGTTCCATCAGGTTTAGTAGTCACCCTGTTTCCTTCAGCATTTCTAACTATAGAATTATTACTACCAGAAGTTATACCACCACTTTCTTTGTGCACTAAATCTTGTTCCATTTCAGCTTCCAATTTATTATTATAAAACTCTTCAATTGAATCTAAGTTTTCTATATTTGAAAAAGCAAAATTTCCAGTAGATATCATTGCTTTGGACTCTATTAATGCATTTTTAAAAGATTTGTCCGACTTCATAGTTTTATATAATTCTGTTTCATTAACTTTAGTTTGTTCATAAAATACAACAGAACTAGATTTATTTTCGATATTTGGTAAATATAAATTTGCCTTTGCTTTTTTCTTTGTAGAAGATAATTTATCAACGCCTTCTTCAACTAAATCTGATAAATCAATTCTTGTATAAAGATAATTTGGATATAATCCCAACTCTCCATTTTCATCAAAATTAGTTATACTTTTACCTCTCTTAGATTCATATAGTACATATAAATTATTTTCATCAGTATATTTCAAGAAAGCTTCTGTGTTACTAAACACTAAATAAGGAGATATATTAGTCTCGGATTCTACAACATTCTCATTCGCAACAATAGATTCAAGATCTTTTTTATTTTCTTGCTCAGCTACTCTTGCTTCTTCAGCTATTCTTTCTTGCTCAGCTACTCTTGCTTGTTCTGCTAATCTTTCTTGTTCAGCTATTCTTGCTTCTTCGGCTATTCTTTCTTGCTCAGCTACTCTTGCTTGTTCTGCTAATCTTTCTTGTTCAGCTATTCTTGCTTCTTCAGCTATTCTTTCTTGTTCAGCTATTCTTTCTTGTTCAGCTATTCTTTCTTGTTCAACTATTCTTTCTGCTTCAGCTATTCTTTCTTGTTTAGCTATTCTTTCTGCTTCGGCTACTCTTGCTTCCTCAGCTATTCTTTCTGCTTCGGCTACTCTTTCTTGTTCAACTATTCTTTCTGCTTCGGCTACTCTTGCTTCCTCAGCTATTCTTTCTTGTTCAGCTATTCTTTCTGCTTCGGCTATTCTTTCTGCTTCAGCTACTCTTGCTTCCTCAGCTATTCTTTCTGCTTCAGCTACTCTTGCTTCTCCAGCTACTCTTGCTTCCTCAGCTACTCTTGCTTCTTCAGCTATTCTGGCTTCTTCAGCTACTTTCTCAGCTGCTGCTTGTTCAACTACTTTAGCTTCTTCAATAACTTCAACCTTAGATTTATCATTACTTGTAATTTCTAAAGAGTCAGTTTGAATATCCGAACTAAAAGAATCATATTCTGAATCTCCAACAACGTTCGTTTCAATATTTTCTTGAGAATATGGAACAATATTTTGATAATCAATAGGTTTGTTTGCTCCTGTAGCCAAATAAATTGCAGCTCCACCTATAACAACTGCTGTAGCTCCTACAGCATACATCCAATTTCTAAAGTTTGATCTGCTACGAGAAGAATTAGAAAGAATAGCATTCTTATTACTCGCAAAATATTTTTTGCTTTTTTTCCTAGAAGAATTAGAAATAGTAACATTAGACAAATCATCTAACACCTTTATAGGTTCATCTTTATTGGTAACATAACTTCTCCAAGGATCAAAATATTGACCATCATTAACATAATTTACAGAATTTGTGTAATGAGCACCATTAACATAATTTGTTCTATTTACAGTATCAACCTTCAAAGTAACATCATCAGAACTACTTACAGGCCCTTTGTAATCTTCATGGTTTTCGGTCATTTTGTTACCCCGATATAATTACTATATTTATGTACTTTTTAAATCTTATTATATAACATTATAAAAGTATATAAACAAATAACACACCAAAAAATATAGTTTAAACCTAAATTTACAAGTTTTATTTACAATTTACATATAAAAATTGCAAAATTTATAATAATTAAAATGAAAGATTTTGAAGAATTAGGAATGAGTAATCAAATGTTAGACACCATAACCAAACTGGGTTTTAAAGAACCATCTGAAATTCAACAAAAAGTAATACCACTAGCACTAAAAGGACGAGATATTGTTGGTGGTTCTGCAACTGGAAGTGGAAAAACATTAGCGTTTTCTGCGCCAATTTTAGATAACATAAAACCAAACGGCAAAATTCTAGCACTAATATTAACTCCAACACGAGAATTAGCAGAACAAATAACGTCAAACATGATAACATTTTCTGGAAACAAAAAAATAAATATTTTATCCGTTTATGGAGGCGTAAATATTGAAACACAAATAAAAAAATTATACAACACGGATATAGTTGTTGGAACACCAGGTAGAATACTTGATCATCTCGCAAGAAAAACACTAAAACTAGATAGTATAAAGTTTTTAGTCCTAGACGAAGCAGACAGAATGTTTGATATGGGATTTCAAAAAGATGTTGAAAAAATAATAAAACAATGCCCAGAAAACAGACAAACAATGATGTTTTCAGCGACCATTTCACAAGATATTGATTACTTAATAAAAAAATATACAACAAAACCAGCAATAATTTCTGTGAATTCATATGTAGATCCGAACCTATTAAAACAAGTATACTATGATGTCCCAGATGGACAAAAGCTTTCACTTTTAGTTCACTTACTAAAACAAAATAATCATTTTTTATCAATGGTATTTTGTAATACAAAAAGAAATGTCGATTTTGTAACAAACAATTTAGAACAACTAGGAATTAATGCCAAGGCAATTCACGGAGGAATGTTACAAAACAAAAGAACAAAAATTTTAGACGATTTCCACAAAAAAAATATTAATGTTTTGGTTTGTACAGACGTTGCTGCAAGAGGATTAGACATAAAAGGTGTAACACAAGTATATAATTATGATATTCCACCAACTAGTGAATTTTACATACACAGAATTGGAAGAACCGCAAGAGCTGGTGAAGATGGAATAGCAATCAATATATTATCAAGTCGAGATTACGACAACTTTAGAAACGTAATGAAAAACGAATTTCTAAAAATAACCAGATTAGAATTACCAGAACTAGAAGAAATTAGAATAAGAAGAATATTCAACAACGAATATCAAAATATGAGACGAAGTTTTAGCCGACCAAGAACCAATTACCGTAAAAGATAAACTATAAAAAGAATATTTGAATTTTATATTTATGACTGAGGAAATCAAACTGTATAACACACTAGGAAGAAAAATAGAAAAATTTATTCCAATTGTTAAAGGAAAGGTTGGAATTTATACGTGCGGACCAACAGTTTATAGTAGAGCACACATTGGAAATCTAAAAACATATATTTCTGCAGATACAATAAGAAGGACTCTTGAATATGCTGGATACGAAGTAAAGCAAGTAATGAATATAACCGACGTTGGACATTTAACAAGTGATTCAGATACTGGAGAAGATAAATTACAAAAAGCAGCAAAAGAAACGAAACAAACGGCCTGGGAAATTTCAAAAAAGTGGACGGAACAATTTATTAAAGATATTACAGAATTAAACATTGAAATACCAACAATAATATGTAAAGCAACAGATAACATAAAAGAACAAATTAATCTTGTAAAAAAATTAGAAAAAAAAGGTTATACATACAAAACAAGTGACGGAATTTATTTTGATACATCTAAATTTCCAAAATATTCTGAATTAGGTAAATTAAATATAGAAGGTTTACAAACGGGAAAAAGAATTGACTTTGGAGAAAAGAAAAATAAAACGGACTTTGCATTATGGAAATTTTCAAACCTTCAAGAAAAAAGAGATATGGAATGGGATTCTCCTTGGGGAGTTGGTTTCCCTGGATGGCACATTGAATGTTCGGCAATGTCAATGAAATATTTAGGAGAAACATTTGATATTCATACTGGGGGAGTTGATCATATTCCAATTCATCACACAAATGAAATTGCTCAAGCAGAATGTGCAACAGGAAAAAAATTCGTAAATTATTGGATGCACTCTGAATTTTTAGTAATGAACGATTCAGAAAAAATGAGTAAGTCTTCGGGAAATGTATTAAGTTTAGATACATTAAAAGAATACGGAATAAGTCCACTTGATTACAGATATTTTTGTTTAAACACAAGTTACAGAAAACAATTAAATTATAGTAAAGATAAATTACAATTCGCAAAAAAAACATACGAAAACCTAACTCAGAAAGTAATAAACTTTAGAAAAGCAAAAAAAATTTCAATTAATGAAATATCAAACGAAGCAAAATATTATTTGAACAAATTTAAAGAATCTGTTTTTGATGATTTAAATATACCACAAGCACTTGGAACAATGTGGAACTTAATTAAAGATGAGGAAATAACAGATTCAGAAAAATATTCATTACTTATAAATTTTGATAAAGTATTAGGACTTAATCTTGACAAGGTTTCAGAAGAGAAACAAGAAATTCCACAAGAAATAATTAATCTCGCTAAAGAAAGACTTCAGGCAAAAAAAGAAAAGAATTGGAAAAAATCCGACGAATTACGAAATAAAATTCTAGAACTAGGTTTTATAATAAACGATGAAAAATTTGGCTACACACTTACAAAGAAATAAACACAAAAACGAACAAAAATATTTTATTTAATCATAAAAACCATTTAGCAACACTAATTCCTATATTAATTAAAAACAACTTAAAATTTCTACCAAAACTTGTTCCCTTAATTACGAGTTCCCCTGAAGCTTTTTTTGCTTTATACAAATCAATGATTTTCTCTACATTCCATCCATTATTTTTTGCATCAATATATAATGCATCAATATCATCGTAAATCGAACTTGAAACATTGATAAAATATGTTGAATCTCCCGCATCACAAGAATATTCTTTTACATATTTATTTTCTATAATAATTCTTCCCAACAAAACGTCATCCAAATAGATTGAAACTAATTCATCTGAAAATGGTACTTCTTCTGGAATTTCTTTTCCTACCAAATCATCTGCAAAAAACTGTACCATCATATTACAGGAAATCATAGAAACAACATCTTCAGGATTTATTTCATTAATCAATTCCTTATTCTCTGTTAAATAAGTACTAATTTCTTCCGCAGACATATTATTTTCAACTAAAAGAGCATCTATTTCCTCTTGAGACAAATTAGAATATTGTGAACTATTAATTTCAACTGCCAACGTAAACGCAACAAAAAAAGCAAAAGATAAACAGATTAATAAACCTCTATTCATATTTTATTTAATATTCTATTATTTATAAAAGTTACTAATCAAAAGCTTTAAATACCATGAATATAGCACTTTCTAGGAGTAACATGGTATACAATGAATGTAAAGTAAGTGAAAGAGTAGATTATTTATTGGAATTGATTGATGATAATGATTTAGAATTAAAATTTGTAAAAAATGACGAAAACTACAAGGGAAGAATTGATCTAAAAAATGGTATTATAATACTAAACGTTAATTATGTTGATGAAATGGCACAAACAACTTTACATGAAGCAATACATTATGACAATTCCCGTAACAGAAGTATAAGGCCGAACTACGAAGAAGAAGTTGGAACAGAGTACGAAACAAATTTATTAGCTGAAAACCCCAATAATTTAAGTTGTGTTTACAAATATTTAATAAAGAGAAAGGAAGTAAAAAAACATCCAGGATTAAGAAAAACTCTAGAATATTTATCTGATCATCCTGAAGATGACGACTAATCTTAAAATTTATAAAGCACAAAATATTTAAACAATTATGGGTGATATAAGTTATTCTGACGATTGCATTAGTTTTGCATTAGAATCATACAACAATATTTTTTCAAAGTTCGACCCAAGAGAACTTTCAAAACGTTCAATATCTGAAGACTTCTTAGACGAATGTAAAAAGGTTGCCCAAGAAAAAGGTGGAAACATTAACTTAAATCTTTATCTAAAGAAAAATAAACGAAACAAAAAAGATGAAGAAACAATAAAAAAAAGACTAAAAAACCATTTTATACATCATGCCGAATTGCATGTTAAAGAAATTGGAAAGATCAAAAGTAAAGGTTTGTGGTGGTTTGTTTTAGGAATAATAATGATGATTGCAGCAACTGCACTAGATCCATACAATGATATTTTTTTATTAAGATTACTAAACATAACGCTTGTGCCAGCAGGCTGGTTCTCTTTTTGGGAGGGACTTGGAAAAATATTTATTGACGCAAACCAAAAAGAAGCAAATATTGACTTTAACGTAAAAATGAGTAATGCAAAAATCTCTTTTTTTGATTCTAATTAATTTTTATTTTCGCATTTTGCCAATCTTTCAAAACATATCTGGCAGCCATATCGGTGTTAATTTCTGCACCCTTCTTCAAGAAACCCAACTTACGTCCAAGTTCTTCTAAAAATATATCACCATCTTCATTAAATTCTATACCATAATGATCAGTTATCTTATTTTTATAATCGTTTATCAATCTCTGAACAGCAATTTCGGGGTCTTTAATTCTATTATAACTTTTTGCACCCAATTTAACCTGTTTTGATATTTTATCATTATTACTCATAGAATATTCTTTTTCAGAAATAACACCAGGAGTATCCAAAATAAAAATATTATTTGTCATTTTTACCTTTTGCAACCCTTTAGTAAAACCAGCTTCATTTCCTACACCACTAGCTGTATGACCAACTAAAAAATTAATCAAAGAGCTCTTCCCTGTATTGGGATAGCCAATTATCCCAACAAAATATTTTTCTTTATAATCAAATCCAGAAATAATTCTTTTAATTAAATTTCGTAAATTAACACTCCCAAATCTTTTAACACAAGAAATAAAAGAATATGGTTTTATTTTTATCGTTTTTTCTAACTCATTTTTATCTACCAAATCACATTTATTCAAAACATAAATTATCTTTTTTTGTTTTTGTTTAATATATTGTTCTATTTCTTTATTTCTCGTTTCTTCAATAAATCTACAATCCAAGACTTCTAGAATAATATCACTTTTCTGAATCACTTCTTCAACTACGTCGGGATATTTTTTTCTTTGTTTTCTAATGTTTTCAATATGCCCCGTATGCCTTGAACCAAACGAAAATCTAACTCTTACCATAGAACCAGTGTATACAAATTAGATTTTAAATCTGACGTTAATCAAATTTTATGTAATGTTTCTTATTATTAACTCTCTTTAATATATCATAAATCAATAAAGAAACAAACGTTAAACCAACACAAATCATCCAATCTAAGAAAGTTAAAGGGACTGTTCCAAAAACCACGTTCAAAAATGGAATATTAATTATCAAAATACTAGCTAATATTGAAATTCCAGATGCAATAAATAATTGTGGATTAGTAAACAAAGAACGACTCAAAGTTGGTTTTCTAAAACTTCTAAAATTAAAAGCTGCACCAATTTCTAAAAATATTAAAGTCAATAGTGCTGTTGTTCGCGCTTCAACAATTCCATCACCAAAGACATTAAAAGCTATATAAAAGGAACCAAGACTGAACAAACCCATAATCGTACCAACTAATAAGAAAGAAATAATCAAGTCTTTATTCATTATAGAAGTATTTTTTCTAGGTTGTTCTTTCATTATATCTGTCGACGACGGATTCAACCCAAGTGTTATTGCTGGTAAATTATCAGTTACTATATTCATAAATAAAATCTGTAAAGCCAAAAGAAGCGGCGTTGGCCAACCAAACTTCGGAGCCAATAAAACACCAATAAATAAAATAAATAACTCAGAAAAATTATCCGAAAAATCATATGTAACAAATTTTCTTATATTACTAAAGATAGTTCTTCCTTCTTTAATTGCATCAACTAAGGTAACAAAATTATCATCTTTTAGTGTTAAATCTGCAACAGATCTAGAAACATCCGTTCCATTTTTGCCCATAGCAACACCAATATGGGCTTCTTTCAATGCAGGAGCATCATTCACACCATCACCAGTCATTGTAACAATTTCCCCATCCTCTTTTAATGCTTTTACAATTTTCAATTTATGTTCGGGTTTAACTCTTGCAAAAATAACAGTATTCTTAACTATTTTGAATAGTTGTTTATCAGTTAATGAATCAATTTGATATCCTTCCAATACTCTTCCATGATCTAAATTTATTTGTTTGGCAATCGCAATCGCTGTTTCCTTATCATCTCCAGTAATCATTTTTATTTTTATTCCAGCTTCTCTGCATATTTCTAATGCATCTTTAATTCCCTCTCTTGCGGGATCTTCCATTCCACCAAATCCCAAAAATATCAAACCATCAGAAGCTTCTTTATTAATATCCGAAGATGTTATTTCTTTGTAGGCAAACCCAATCGTTCTTAGACAATTAGATGTCATTAAACTTTTTTCTTTCAAAATTTTTTGTTTATCTCTTTCTAGTAATCTAAAAACCCCGTTATCTCTTAAAATATATTTACAACTTTTCAAAATATATTCCGGAGCTCCTTTCGAATACAAAAACCTTTTACCTCCTTCTTTTTGTATAACATGCATTACTTTTCTTTCTGAAGAAAATGGAATTTCATCTATTCGTTCATTAAAATCTTCTCTTTTAAAACCACCCTTGGCTGCCATAACCAAAAGAGCGGATTCTGTTGGAGTACCTAAAACATTGAAAGTATTACTTTCATCTCCGATTCTTTCAATTCTGGCATCATTACAAACAACTGCAGTTTTCAGTAATATTTTGAGTGTTTTATTTTTTTGAATATCTATTTTGTTTCCATCAAGTAAAAATTCTCCATTTGTATCATAACCAACTCCTGATACATCTACCATCTTGTTATCTACAAATATTTTTTTTACTGTCATCTCTCCCTTAGTTATAGTCCCTGTTTTATCAGAACAAATAACCGTTGTTTCACCTAATGTTTCAATTATTGACATTCTGTTAACAATAGCATTCTTTTTTGCCATACGAGAAGCTCCAATAGATAAAGTTGTAATAAAAACAACTGGTAAACCTTCTGGAAATGAAGAAATAGACATTGCAATAACTAAAATTATAACAGAAACTATTGCCTCAGAATTAATTGGACTAGAACGCAATAACGTAATCAAACCAGTAAAAACAGCAATAGAAATTCCAAAAATAGTCATAAATTTTGAAAGTTGATTCGTCTTTTTTTGTAAAGGAAGTTCTTTTTCCGCCGAAGAAATCATTCCAGCTATTTTACCGAATTCTGTATTCATACCAGTATGTAAAACCTGAGCAGTACATTTACCATCAATAATAAAAGAACCAACAAAGATTAAATTTTCTTTTTTATCTGTTTTCACATTACTTGTAGAAGTCTTTTTTATTTCATCTGACTCACCAGTTAAAGCTGATTCATTAACCAAAAGATTTTTTGATGTTAAAATAACACAATCTGCAGGAACTTTTTCACCTGTACGTAAAAGAACAACATCTCCTGGAACCAGTTCCTTTGTAGGAACTTCTCGTTCTCGTCCATCTCTTAAAACAATAGAAACAGACATAATCATTTCTTTTAATTTTTCTATTGATTTTTCTGCTTTGTATTCTTGAACAAATCCAGTAACAACAACCAACAAAATAACAACAATAACAACATAACCAGTTATAGGTTCTCCAACGACAAAAGACAAAATCATTGAAAAAACAAGCAGATAAATAATAAAATTTCCTTTAATCTGACGAAATAATATCTTAAATGGGGAAACTTTGTTTTTGTCTTCAATTTCATTAAAACCATATTTATCTAGACGTATCTTTGCTTCGTTTTCAGTTAAACAGTTAAATTTCTCAACCATTAAAATAAATCATCTCCTCAATAGAAAAATATACATTATTATTTATAAGTTTATTGAAGTTAATATATTTCTCCCTCTTTAAACATAGGAACAACATCTCCGTTCTTATCTTCCAAAGTAAGTTCTAACTTACTTTGACTTTCATCAGAAATAATAAAATTACCTGACATTACATTATCGTAAACACTTTTTCTCATTAAAATATACAATTCTTCTATACCTTTCAAATAATCATCCGTTCTTCCATAATTTATTTCATATAATTTTTCTCTTTTTTCAAATTTTGACTTTGTATAAGAACCAGTATCACAACGACTCCAATATTTTTTATTTCTATAAATTTCGTAAACCTTACTCATAATAAAGTAAATATGTTTTTGTTTAAAAGAATTTAGATATTATATAAGATATTAGTTTCTTTCTAAATCCTGTTTCATTCTTATATTCTCTAATTCTATTATTGTCCGTCTTACATGGGATCCCTCATTTCCCGACTGTAGTTTTTTATTTTCTGCTTTTATTTTTTTAGATAATTTGAATACAAATTTGAATACTATCATACCAACAATCGCCACACCAACAATTATAATAAATCTTTTACTTGTGAATAAAGAAAGTACATCAGAGGTTCCGTTCACTATATAATTATACGTAAATTTAATACCACCACTTAAAACAGCTAATAGCGAAACAATAACACCAATCAAAAACGATATAAATTTCTTACCAAAAATATTTATTTCTGTTAAAACCATACAAATAACCATCGTTAAAATTACAATTAAACAAATATATATCAAAAGTTCTTCCAACGTAACTTCATCAGATGTCCCAATACCCAGAAATTCAGACAAACCACTCATTGAATCTGGAATTTTATTCTTCACCTGAATATCTTTTCCAGTATCTAATTCAGATTTAAGACCATCAGTAAAAGCCTCAAATGTTGTATTATCTAGTTTCTTACTTATATTTTCTAAAGAGTCCTCACAAAAAACAAAAGAAATAAGAAACATACTTAATAAAATAAATACACCAATTTTTTTCATAAAAAATATTATTAAATTATATTTATAATTGTTTTGATAAGTTTTATAAAGTTTATTTATATTATTAGAAAATGAACAAAAAAATTGCATTCACATTTATATTTTTGTTAATGTTTTCATTATGTTTGTCTTCAGAAACAGACGGAATCCCTGAGGAACTAGACAAACTAACAGGAATTGCAAGTGGAGAAACAAGTATAGAAGATATTGATGATTTGGTTAAATTTGGAGAAGACTCCCCGGCACAACAAAGAATAGATTTAATAAATGAATGGTTAAATGAAAACGTATCGTGGTTAGAATTTATTTTTAGAATGCCTCCACAAGTAAGTTTATTATTTTTCTTTGATTTCTTAGCAATTATGTGGGGATTAGTATATTTAATTATTAATTCTCCAAGTTACTGGGAAACAAAAAACAAGTTATATAATTATTTAATCGGAACTGCCGTATTTTTGATTGGATTATTTATTAATTTACCATATTATTTTGCACGATTTGCTATTTATTCTATTAATTTTGTTCAAGGATTCGTGAAATCTGCTGTTATTGCATCGGTTATTGTTATTGTAATATATTTAATTATTCTAATATTCTGCCCAAAATTAGCTACAATTATATCAAAAATATTTCAAGGGAAAAAATCAGATCCGTCAACAGCAAAACAAATACAAGAAACTTTA
>Ga0172378_10001077_pt1 | contig 24838 bp, 29 predicted proteins | sample GrowelOW332metaG_FD_119755 | JGI IMG/M metagenome (GOLD analysis project Ga0172378, IMG submission 119755) | Groundwater microbial communities from an aquifer near a municipal landfill in Southern Ontario, Canada - Pumphouse #3_1 metaG | ecosystem: Environmental > Aquatic > Deep subsurface >... | reverse complement strand
GGTTCCACACCGATAGATTTTGCATACGCAATTCATACCGATATTGGAAATAGATGTATGGGGGCAAAAATAAATGGAAAAATGGTAGCACTCTCAACACCACTAAAAAACGAAGATATTGTAGAAATAATTACATCACAAAAAGCTAAAGGACCATCAAGAGATTGGTTAAAATTTGCAAAAACATTTACGGCGAGAAAACGAATAAAATGTTTTTACAACAAAAAATAATCTTGAAATATGATTATTACAACAATATTCTATGAAACAAAAAAAACACCCAAAAGAGAAAGAGTCAGAAAAAACAAATAATTTGTCTAAAAGAATAAAACATAAAGTTAGAATAAAAAAGAATAGAATATTCAATAAATTATCTAAAAATATAAAATATATTTTTAGTTCAAAATCAATTTTTTTTGAAATTTTCTTTGAGATAATTTTGTTTATACTTTTCATAAAACCAATGTTCAGAGTAGGAACAACTTCTGGGATTTTATTTGTTTTAACATTTGTCTATGTTGTGTTTCTTGAGCCAAAGGTCATTATAAAACATCCAGGGTATACAATAATAATATTTGCTATTTTTATGATAAGATCGTGTGTTTTACCAATTTTGTTCGAAGGTTTAACGAATGCTAGATCAAATTTAATTAGTGGAATTACGTTTATTTTGACGTGGTTACTAATTTACATTAAAACCATGAAGCTGAAAAAATCGAAATAGTCCAAATCTTTATAATCTTAAATAATATTAAAAATACATAAAGGGATGAAAATGAACGCAATATTGTCTTTTGTTTTGTTTGCAGTATGTATGTTTATAGTAGTTAAGAGTGCTAGTTTAGCAACTAAATATTCATCAAAATTAGCCAAAACATTTCATCTGTCGGAATTCGTCGTTAGTTTTTTTTTGGTCGCAATAATTTCTACATTACCAGAAGCAACAATTTCAATAATTTCTGCATTTCAAGGATCGTCGGAATTCGGGATGGGAACATTAATTGGTTCAAACGTCGCAGATTTGTTATTAGTTTTCGGAGTTATTGCAGTTTTTTCTGGGCGAAAGGGTATACCAGTAAAAAGTGAAATTATGAAAAAGAACTTTTTTTATTTAATTTTATTAATTTGTCCACTTTTGTTGGGAGTAGATGGTGGATTTTCGAGAATAGATGGAATTTTATTGCTTTTAGCTGGTTTATCATTCTTTTTAACACTAACAATTGAATCAAAAAATTTCTCGAAAGATTTTAAGACAGAAAAAGAAAGGGGTAAATTCATTGATATAATATTTTTTGTATTAAGTCTTGCAGCATTAATAGTTAGTGCTTATTTTACAATTGAATTTGCAACGGATTTCGCAAAAACAGTTAATGTCCCAGAAATAATAATTAGTTTATTCTTTGTGTCAGTCGGTGCATGTTTACCGGAATTTTTGTTCTCGTTAAAATCTATAAAAACAAACCATGAAAGTTTAGCGTTGGGAGATATATTAGGGACTGTGATAACGGATGCAACAGTGGTGCTTGGAATAGTAGCAATAATTTCTCCATTTTCTTTTAATCCATTAGTATTAATATTTACAGGTGGAGCCATGTTCTTATCAGGACTATTCTCTATATTCTTTTTAACAACAGACAAAAAATTAACACGAAAAGAAGGATTTATTTTATTAGGATTATACGCTGTATATATGATAATTCAAATCTTTTTGGGTAAAATAGTATTTTAATTTCTTAACTCTTTAACAGCATCCATAAAATCACGAACTTTATACCGATCGACAGGAAGAGAAATATCATTTTTTTCTTTGAAATAAGTTTCAATAATTGCTCCGTCCGCGACAGATAACTGTTTCTGTACATTATCTAAACATACTCCACTACCAGTAAATAATGGGAAGTCACCAAGATAACTTTTATATTCATTTAATTTTGGGATGGGAGTCTCTAAACTTTTTATTCGAGTACTGGTAACAATTGCATCACATTTATCTTTTGCAAACATTAAATTTGATTTAACACTCTCATTTGTAGGTTTTGATAATCTAAAATCAACTCCACCAATTACAAAAATATCCGAAAATTTATTTCTTTTCAAATCATAATAATGTGATATAATCGAATTCTTCTGAATACTATTAAATAGAGCGAATTGACACCCAAATCTCTGTGCATAATCAAAATTTAGATAAGGATCATAAAGATGATTTATTCCCTTAGCAAACTTATATTTTTGTTTTGAACTATCATCTAAAAAATGGCAAAAATCAATAAAGGGAGAAATAAAATCATCAATAATAACCCCATCTACATCCTCTTCGTTATAAATTTCTAATTCTTCCATGCCACGTTTTAGTCTATCTTTGTCTTTAGTCCCATAAAGATGAATCATTCCAAGAATTGGTTTTTCAACTCCAAACAAATCTTTTAAACTTTTCATAGAGATAAAAACAGAACAGATTTTTTAAGTATTATGGGAATTAAATAGTCTCTTTAGATTTTATTCTTTTATATAAAAAGTCTTCTAAAATAATTACAATAGCTCCAAATAGGAAACCGAACATAACATCAGAGAACCAATGAACTCTTAAATATATTCGAGAAAAACCAATAAACAATGAAACAAACAATGCTATAATTGTTCCAAGTTTCTTATGTTTTTGAGGAACTAATAAGTATACCAATCCAAAAAAGAATACAATTGCAATCATAGAGTGTCCACTAGGGAATGAAAACCCTGTTTCGGCAATTAACATGTTTAATGGCCTTGTTCTTTGGATTATTTTTTTTACTACATAAATAAAGCCAGCAGAACATATCATAGAAGAAGCGAAGAACATTGCTTTCTTTTTTGAACATTTAAAAAAAACAATCAAAGAAATAACTAGAGAAATCCAAAGTAATGGAATCGGATCAAAGACAAAACCAATAAATCTTGAAACGTTCGTAAAAAAATTGTTTTCAATTACAACCGCAAATGAATTTAATATATTATCAAACAACATTCCAAAAATAATGAAATATTATTAATAAATGTAATTACTAGTTTTAGTTATATAAATATTTAAAAATATTAATAACAAATGAATATTATGGCTTTAGAGAAGGTAGTTGACGAAATATCAGAAGATATAGGAGCAATTTGTGTAAAAGTGGATGCACTGATTTCAGACTACAAATGTAAAGGAAGTAAAATCGTTGTAAAGACATTTGATGATAAATTTTATGAAATAAATAGAAAAACATACCCCTTAAAACCCGTATTAGTAGACGAACAATATTATTCAAATTTCTAAACAAACAATTTAAAAAACCTGAATACATAAAAAATCTATGGAAGAATATATTTCAATAAAACAAGCAATTGAACAAAAAAGCGGAAATGTAAATCTACATGGTTGGGTTTATAGAGAAAGAGGAAGTAATAACATGAAATTTATTGTTTTACGAGACTCATCAAATATTATTCAATGTGTATTAAAAAAAGAAGATTTCGAAGATTTGTGGGATCAAATTGATAAATTAAAAATAGAAAGTTCAGTAGAAATTTCTGGTGAAATTTATGAAGACAAAAGAGCTCCAACTGGTTATGAAGTAAAAGTAAAAAAAATGAATATTGTTCACGTCGCTGAAGATTATCCTATTAATAAAGATCTTAACGAAGAATTATTAGGCGATAGAAGACATTTATGGATAAGAAGCAGAAAAATGACAGCAATTTTAAAAATAAGAAGTACAGTTTTACAAGCAATGCGAGAACATTGGATAAATAAAGGGTTTTACGAATATCATAGTCCAGAAATATTAAGTTCATCTTGTGAAGGTGGTTCAACACTTTTCAAGTTAGATTATTATGGAAAACCTGCTTATTTAAGTCAAACTTGGCAATTACACGCAGAACCAGCAATATTCGCGTTGGAAAAAATCTTTACAATTCAACCAGCATTCAGAGCTGAAAAGTCAAAGACATCAAGACATTTATCAGAACTTTGGATGGCAGAAATGGAAGTTGCTTGGGCCAAGTTCGATAAATTACAAGATGACGCTGAAGAGTTAATTAAAGATGTAGTTCGTAGAGTTGTAGAAAATAACAAAGAAGATTTAGAATTAATTGGAAGAGATATTTCAAAATTAAAACCAACACTAGAAAAGAAATTCCCTAGAATAACTTATACAGACGCATTAAGAATGTTAAAAGAACAGTGTGGAATGGAAATAGAATGGGGAAAAGATTTACGAACAATCGAAGAAGATAAATTAAGTTCTTTATTCGACACTCCGGTTATAGTAACAGGATATCCTAAAGGAGTAAAAGCATTTTATATGAAAGAGCCAGAAGAACATCCAAAAGAAGGAAAGGTTGTTTTAGGATTTGATATTGTGGGACCAGAAGGATACGGAGAATTGGTTGGTGGAAGTCAAAGAGAAGAAAGATTAGATATTATAAGAGAAAACTTAGTTAAAGAAGGAGAAAATTTAGACAATTATGAATTTTATTTTGATACTCGAAGATATGGATCTGTTCCACACGGCGGATACGGAATGGGGGTCGAAAGAATAATCTCTTGGGTATGTGGTTTAGACACAATTAAAGATGCAATAGCATTCCCAAGGACAATAACAAGATTAAGTCCATAAACACAACGTTTATAAAGGCAAAATATATAAACAATTTAGGTTAAAGTCGATCCAAAAGATCTAGACGATTTACTTTCGAAAAGAAAGGCCAAATTATAAAATGGGAAAAGAAATATTTTCACAAGAACCGAGTAAGTATATTAAAGAGTTAGCAAACTTATTGAAAAAAATTCCAGAATTCCAAGTTCCAGAATGGGCTGAATTTGTAAAGACAGGAACTTCAAAAGAAAGACCACCTGTAGAAGATGATTTCTGGTATACAAGAGCTGCAAGTATTTTAAGACAACTTTATATTAAAGGAGTTATTGGAGTAGGAAAATTAAGAACAAAATATGGTTCTAGAAAAAACAGAGGAGCAAGACCTGAAGAATTTAGAAAAGCTGCAGGTAAAAATATTAGGGTTATATTACAACAAGCAGAAAAGGCTGGTTTAGTAGAAAAAGTTAACAATGCACAACACGGAAGAAGATTAACCCAAACAGGACGTGATTTATTAGATAGTATAACAATCAATGAAGATTTAATTGACATGGATAAATTCACAGTGCCAACAAAAGTAATTCAAGAAGAAGTGGAGGAAATAGTAGATGGTGAGTAGAAAAGCAATGATGCATAGTAGTAAGAAAAGACATTTAGACAAAGTTGGTGGACAAACAAAATGGGCTCCATTTTGGACAGTAATAAAAAAATTTGGAAAAGGAAAGAAAATACATCCATCTCAACTAACTCACGTAAAGAGAAACTGGAGAACAAGAAAATTAAAAATGAAACCTAGAACAGCTAGTAAGGACTGGTTAGGATAAAAATAAAATGGCTGAAGAAATAAAACAACAAGAAGAGAAAGTAAAACCAACAATCGCCGACGTAAAAAAAGCAATTCAAGGTAAAAAGAAAGAGTCCGAAAAGAAAGTTGAATTAGACAGAATATATGTTGTTCCATTAAGAAAAGGATATTTGAAAGTTCCACAATACAAAAGAGCTAAAAAAGCAGTAAAAACATTGAAAGAATTCTTAGCAAAACATATGAGGGTTGAAAATAGAGATTTGGACAAAGTAAAAGTTGATATGTATTTGAATAACGAAATTTGGTTTAGAGGAATTAAAAAACCATTAAATAAAGTTAAGGTTCATGCAAAGAAAATCGATGGAATTGTTTACGCTGAATTAGCAGAAGTTCCTGAAATTGTAAAATTCAAGATGCAAAAGGATGCAAAGAGAAAAACAAAAGTTGATAAAGCTGCATTAGAAAAAGTTGTTACAAAAGAAGTGGAAGCTGAAAAAGCAAAAGAAGGAAGAGAAAACCAAGAAACAATTGAAGTTAAAAAAGAAAAAGTTTTAGAAGAAGCTGTTGAAGTTAAAAAAGAAGAACCAAAAAAGAAAGATACAACAGCAAAGGTAAAACCAGCAGATAAAGGCGAAAAAAACACAACAGTTCAGCAAAGAAAAACGTTAAAGAAGTAATTATTTCTACAAATATCGACGTTATAGAAACCTTAATAAAATAAAATTTACTTTATATTTAATGAATATTATATTAGTTGGAATTCAGGGTTCCGGAAAAGGAACGCAAGCTAAGTTTTTATCTAAAAAATTTAAATTGTGTCACATTTCTACAGGAAATTTATTGCGTAATATAACCGGAGACAGAAAAAAAGAAATTGATTCTTTAATAAATAATGGTAAATTAGTTCCAGATAAAACAATTTTAGAAATATTAAAAGAAAGAATGATTCAAGATGATTGCGAAAATGGAATAATATTAGACGGATTCCCAAGAAATATAGAACAAGCAAAACTACTAGAAAAAGAATTAAATATACAAAAAGTTATAGAAATACAAATATCAGACCAAGAATCAGAGAAACGATTAATGGGAAGAATAAGTTGTCCTAAATGTGGAATAGATTACAATATATATACTGCTCCCAAACCACAAAAAGAAGGATTCTGTGACAAGTGCGGTTCTCAATTAACCAGAAGAAAAGACGATAACGAAGAATCAATTAAAAAAAGAATTAAAACATACCATGAAGAAACAAAACCAATTTTAAATTATTATAAAAATAAATTAATCACAGTTAATGGAGAACAATCGATAGAAGATGTTTCAAAAGAAATATTAAAAAAAATATCTAATTCTCCTTTATAACATTTAAATATTCTTCTTCTAAAAAGTGTAAATTCCCAGGAATAATAATACAATAAGGTTTAGAAATTTCTTTTATTTTTAAATTTGGCAACGTATCATAATATATTTTTTGAGAATCAAGTCCAGCGTTTGATAAAATAATTATTTTATCAATTTTGCATTCCTTTTTATTGCAAGCGATTTCAAGTTGATCAATAGCATCACAAATATCTAAACCAATATCTGTTAATAATAATGTATGAGCACCACAATTTTTATTTTCCAAATAATAATCTAAAAACGATGTAGGTTCAAATGCTTTTGTCCATTGAGGCATAGATGCAGTTTTCCCGAATTTGTAAAGTTGTAAACCGGTTTCTGCAATTGTAATAAAAATTGAAGAATTATGAAATATTTTATATGGAATATTTTGTTTTTTGCAAGCTAAAATTAGTTGTGTATGAGTTGTCGCAGATAACGAATCACCGTATACTAAAAGTGCTATATCTTTTGTCTTCGCTTCTTGAAGTAAATGTTCATCCTCTACAAAAGCTCGCTGTAAAACAGTCAACTTCACGCCCAAATTCTCACTTAAATCATCAAAAGTATATGGGAAATCAACAGTATAACTTTCCAAATAAACACTATCACATTTTTTTAGAATATTTTTAGCATCACAACTAATAGAATTAATATCCATTCCAATTCCGATTAAATAAAACACCATGTTAAGTAAACAAAAGTTTGCTTTTTATGCTTTACTAAGAAAAAAAAAGGGGATAAAAAATAAAATCCCAAAAATAAAAAAATAAATTTTATTTAAAGTTTCTTTTCTGTAAGAGATTTACAGACACCAGCAGCTACCGTAACACCAGCATCTCTGATTGCGAATCTTGCCATATAAGCATTATCCTTAACGGATTCCAAAACAAGGTTTCCAATAGGCTTAACCTTAACAATAGCAACATCCCCATTCTTTAAGAAGTCTGGGTGGTCTTGAGCAACTTGTCCTGTTGCAGGATCCAACTTAGATACCAATTCAACGAATTGACATGGTACTTGAGCTGTGTGAACGTGGAATACAGGTGTATAACCCTTTGCAATTACAGTTGGGTGGTTAATTATTGCAACTTGTGCTTCAAACTCTTCTACAATCTTTGCAGGAGCTGCAGCGTCACAAATAACGTCTCCTCTAGCTACATCCTTTTTTCCGACACCTCGTAAGTTTACACCTACGTTATCTCCAGCTTCAGCTTCCTTAAGTTGTTCGTGGTGAGCTTCAATTGATCTAACTTCACCAGATATACCAGTTCCACTTCTACCTGGAAGGATAATAACCTTTTGTCCAACCTTCATTACTCCAGTTTCAACTTTTCCTACAGGAACAGTTCCAATACCAGTGATTTCATAAACATCCTGGATTGGCATTCTCATTGGTAAGTTTGTTGGTTTTTCTGGTGCAGGGAACTTATCTATTTGTTCTAAAATAGTTGGTCCTTTGTACCAAGGCATCTTATCGCTTCTCTTAACAATATTATCACCCTTAAAGGCTGATGTTGCTAAGAAAACAACTTGATCTGGTTTGTAACCAGCTTGTTTTATGATGTTTGTTACATCTTCCTTAACTTTGTTGAATTTTGCTTCTTCATAATTAACAACATCCATTTTGTTAATAGAAATAGCCAAATTCTTAACACCCATAGTTCTTAACAACCATACGTGTTCCTTAGTTTGAGGTTGAACTCCACCATCAGCAGCTACAACCAAAAAAGCACAATCTGCTTGTGAAGCACCAGTAATCATATTCTTAACGAAATCTTTGTGTCCTGGAGCATCTATAACAGTAACCTCAAAGTTTTGAGTCATTAACTTCTTATAAGAAAGATTGATTGTTACTCCTCTCTCTCTTTCTTCCTTAAGGTTATCCATTACATAAGCAAATTCGAAACCAATTTTACCGTTTTTTTCTGCTTCCTCTCGAAACTTTTTCATTTCTTGTTCTGAGACTCCGCCACCATCGTAGAACAATCTACCAACAGTAGTAGATTTACCATGGTCAACGTGGCCTACAAAAACAACATTCATGATAGGTTTTTCTTTTGCCATACTTTTTTGTTAAATTTAGTTATTTTGATCTAAAAGATCTAACCTACGTGTTAATTTTACTTTAAAAAGTTTATTATAAGGAACAAAAATCGTCCTAAAATTAAAAAAAGTTTATAAAGTAGATAATTCTTATATCTTTATGACTAAAGAGGGTGATATCGTTCTATTAAAAGCGAAAGTTGTAAGAGAAAAACCAAAATCTAGTATTAAAAAAAAGGTTACATCAAAGAAAACGTCCCACAATAAATCTGCAAAAACAATCCATACAAAAACAAATAAAATAATGTATAATGAGAAAATTTTTATTGAAAACTTTGTAAATTTACAAAAAGCAATGACAAATTTGTCTGTAAAATTTACCGATTTATCTGCAAATATTTCAAAATTACTTAATGTCTTCGAAGAATCCGCAAAACAATTAGCTCAGAAAGAAAAAGGAACAGAAAATCATTTTGTAGAAAAAATTGATTCTTTATTGGAACAAAATAAAACAATTGCAAAGGGCTTAGTATTAATGGAAGATCAAGTTAAAAGACAATCAAGATTTCCGAAACCAACAAGTATAGATAATTTACAATCATCTTCTCTTCAATCAAATTCAATTCCACAATCAAGTTCAACTCCAATTAAATTCGGAAACCAAATAAACAATAACCAAAACTTAAATCAATCACAAAGCGTTCAACCACAACCAAATTTATCTGAAGATGCAGATAGACCAAAACCTTTGCCACCATTATAAATGGAAAAAGAAGAATATATTAACAAAACTTTTCTTGAAAAATTTACATTGTCTATTTTAACAAATATAAGTAAAACAAAATTTAATTTAGATAATCCAGAAACGATAGATTCGGATATAATTGTAAGACTTTCTAACGAATTAATGAAATCAATATCAACAAACGAAGAAACAATAGAAAAACTATCGAATTTTAATCAAGATATAGAAGAAAAATATTTCAATTATAACAAAGAATCGAACAATTCGCAACAAATTAATTTGATGCAAAAAACATTTGATTTAAACTTACAAAAACCACAACAAAACTTTCAACTAAATACATTTTTACAAAAAAATGATATAAACATTCAACCAACAGAAAACATTTTTCAAAAACCACAGATTCCCAAAACACAATTTAAACCTCAACAAATAAATAGGCCAACTCAAGTTATGCAAAAATATGGGAAAATACATACCCTAGTATTAGATCCAATGATCTCTTTAATAAGATGTTTGGGAGCAGATAAACAAATTATAATAATAAAAGGTGGAACTCAACAAATAACAAATATAGTATTAAATAAAGAAGATATAACATATATTATGGAAGCATTCTCATTTGATTCTCATATTCCATTAATCGAAGGTCCATTTAATGCACAGGTAAACAATTTAAATATAACAGGCGTTTGGTCAAATATGATAGACTCAAATTTTGTCATAAAGAGAAATTAAGATGGATAATAGAATAACAAAAGAAAAAATAAAGAAATATTTTAATGTCACAGAAACAGCTCTAGAAACAATAAAGAAAAACATAATTCCAGGACAAGAAATTAATTCAAAAGAAATAATCGATATGGCAACAAATTATATTTCTGATGCTCATCATTTTTTTTCAAACAATGATTGGGTAAACGCATTCGCAGCACTAAATTATGCTCACGGATGGATAGATTCGGGTGTTAGATTAAAAGTATTTGATGTACACGATGATAAATTATTCACGGTTTGTTAATTATTACCAACAAATTGGATTACCCATTATTTCTGAAGTAGGACAAATAGATCTATTAACTTTTGGAGAAACTTGAACAAGTGTTAATTGATTTAATTTAGAAAAATCAAATCCGAATATTTTACTAGCAGTAGCATCTAGCCCAATAATTTCACTTCCGGTATCTAAATTAATTTTTGATGAGTGAGTGTATCCATATTTAGTTAAATTTGATACTTCATTTGCATCTAAAGCATAATTAAATATTTTTACTTCATCAATTAAACCATTAAAGTATGTATTTTGAGTAACCAATTTTCCTGAACCAGGTTCCGCACCAATAAAGAAACTATTTGTAACTGTACTATAATCTATATCTGCATAGACAGAATTTTCTATTTCAGATTTTTTTATTCCATCTACATATAATCTAGCGTATTTACCATCAAAAGTAGCAACAAAATGATGCCAACCAGAAGATAATGAGGTATAACTAGAACTTGGAACTAAATAATTACTATTATCTTTTACTTTTATCCAAAAATTAACATTTCCAGTAACTTCATCATTAAAATTTAATGCATATCCACCACCTTCAGTATTTGATATGATAGTTTCATTTTTATCAAATTTGGACCAATCATTTTTATTCGCCCAAGCGCTGATACTAATTTCTCTCTTTGGTTTAACATTTTCAAAAGAAATATAGTCATCTATTCCATCAAATTTTCTAGCACCATTTGTTTTACCTATTTTTTCAAAACTAGAACCGTTAATTGTACCACCAGTTGATTCTCCATCAAAATCTAGATATAAAATTGGATCTCCATTCGGATTAGATAATTGAAATACGTTTTCCACACCGTATATTCCACTAATAGGATCAGTTTCGTTGTTCATTGTTATGTTTAGTTCTTCAAAATTAAAACGCCCTTTATTTTCAACCTCTATTGCAATAAATTTAGAACCATAATCACAATTATATTTTCTAATAGAAATCGATGTTCCACTTGGACATTCAGGTAAACTATCTTCTTGAGCAAATAGTTTTAAATAATTATACACAACAGCAGACAAGGAAACAGTTAATGTAATTAATAATACATATGCTATAATATTACTAATACCACGATTATTTGATTTCTGAATTTTGTTCATCTCCTTCCACCTTTTCTATTATTACTAATATTGTATCGTCAACTGGGGCAGCTACAACATATACGTTGTCATCCGTATTTATCTCGATATTATTATTTCCATCAGGATATATATTTGTAAAACCTGGGAGAAACGTTTTAGGATTAAATGATCCAAAATCAATATTTAACATTCCACTAATAAGTCCACTAACATCTTTTTTAGAACATTTATCTTTATTTAAGTTGTTTTCGCATGTTTTGGCAGTAATTTTATTAGATCCATAATTTTCTATTGTAAATGTGTTTTCTCCTTCAGTTTCTTCTTCGTTCTCATAAATAATTATAAAATTTAATGAAGGATCCTGATCTTTTAATGTTACTACAATATCATTTATAGTTTCCCTCAAATCCGTATTTTCACCACCATACGCAATATAATTCTGAACTTGAGATAATTCATTATCTATCATATCAGAATACTTTTCAGTTTTTGAGAAATCAGCATATGTATTGACTCTATTAAAGGTGGTTCCAATTCCAAATATCAGAACAGAAATTATGACTGCCGTCAATATAAAAAACTGCCCTCTTTTATCCATATAAAAAAACAATATTTCATTGTTTATAAAATTATGTTGAAAAAAAAGAAAAAATGAAAAATGTATTTTAAAGAGTAATCTCTATTCCCTTTTTAGATTTACGCCACTGACCTTTGTCATAAATGGATTTCAAAAAATTATCTAATTTTGATGCTTCGTAATTAGGATCATTGTCAGGATCGTAGTATTTTTCTAAGTAAATCTTCATTTTTCACCTCCTAATTATTAAAATATTATTTTCTTTAAATAAAATATTGAGTTCCAAAATATATTTTTTTTTAGGGTCTTGCTTATATACTGTTTAACTAAAAAATGAGTATTTGTATTGAACAGTTAAACATTTCACTATTGAGTTAAACAAAAAACTTAAATAAACTAACAAAATCATTTAAAAAGCATTAATCTTTTGAGAATTTGATTCCATTTGCTTTCTTAATTACACCTTTACGACAATCTTTTATATCTTCTTTTTTAGCTTTTTTCAAATATTTTTTCACTAGATGTTTTTTGTCTCTTATTTTTAATTCTTTGTTCGTATGAGGTCCGCCAATACATCCTCCTTCACAGAATAAACAATCTAGAAATAGAACCTTTTTATTAGGTTTTTCTAGAAATTTAGAAACGTCTTTTATTCCATCAATTACTGTAACTTGATTTGATTTTAAGATTCCATCAATATGAGCAGTTTTGTATAAGGCTCCACTAAGTGGATATATTTTGGTATAATCATTATAAAATTTATCGAATTGAGCTTCAGCATTACTTTCTTTTATATTATTTTTCTCAAATAATAATTTTAGTTGTTGATAATCAATAACATAATCGACATATTTTGTTTTTTCTGCCTCGAGTTTTTTCATACTACAAGGAGAAATAAAAATTATTTTATAATCAGGAAAATATTTTTTACATATTTTTGCCATTGCAACCATCGGAGAATCAATTGGCATCATATTACCGATAAGTTCAGGATGATTATTTTCTATATATGAAACAACTCCAGGACAAGTAGACGAAATAAGGATTTTTTTTGTGTTTTTTAATTTCTTATGATAATCACGATTAATCATTTTAGCCCCGAAGGTTAACTCGACAACTTTATCGATGCCAAATTGCCTTAATTGCGTAATAATTGAAGGATATTTAAAATCTGTAACAAAACTTGGAGCCAACATTGCCAAACATTTTTGTTTCGATTTAATAACTTTCTCAATTTTCACTACATTATTTTTCATAAACATCTCCTAATTGTTGTATATTTTTTTAAAAAAGTCACTTTATATTTGTACACTTTATCGTATGGAATAAACCATCTTGTAGCCTTAGAAATACTTGCATCTTCAATTATTTTTCTAAATAATCTAATAGAATTGCCATGAGCAGAAATAGCAATATCGGTTTTATTCTCTTCCATTATTTCAACAAGAGATTCAATAAATTTTCTTACTCTTTTTTCTACATCTTCAAAACTTTCTCCTTTCAGTGCTTTATTTTTCCAACCTCTATGAATAGAGTCATATTCTATACGTCCTAAAAATTGAATTATATTATTCTTTTCTTCTCTAGTAAAATTATTTTTAGGAAATTGTAAATTTAATAATTGTTCTCCTGTCAATTTAATAAAATTATCATGACTTATACCATTAAGTATACCATAACTTCTTTCTATAATTTCATCGTCAATAATTGTTTTTTTACATTCAGGGTGAAAAACTAGTACCTCATCTAACGTCTGTTTTGAACGATTTAAAGAAGACCTAATCGCAATTTCGAATTTTTTATTTTTTAATTTATTAGCAACACATTTAGCATCCGAAATTCCACTTTCCGTTAAACTTGGATTCTCCCATCCGGTAAATATTTTATCTCGATTGAATGTGGTTTGTCCGTGCCTGAAAATATAGATGTAATAACTTTCTCTCATTTTATTTTTTCCTGAAGAGTTGGTTTTAATGTAGAAAAGATTATTCCCAATGGAATTTTTCCTTCTTTTGAATTATAATTAAATTCTTCTGCTATTTTTTTTGCCTTTTCATAATCATAATTGTCTTCTATTTTATACATATATTTGTCTTTATTATTTGCATCTAAGTTAAATATTAAACAATCTTGAATGACTTCAACGAACGAAAATCCTTTGTGTTCAATTGCTTTTGTGAAAACTTCTGTCATATGTGAAATGTCTCGAGCATTTGTTCTAGCGACAAAATTTGCTCCACATGCAATAGCAATTCTAATTGGATTAAATGGCTCATTTTCCTCACCTTTAGGTTTTACTTTCGTAATAAATCCTTTTTGTGAAGTTGGTGTAGATTGACCAGTAGTCAAAGAAAAACTTTGATTATCATGTAAAATTAAAGTCATATTTGAATTATATCTAAAAGCGTGAATAAAATGTTCCATGCCTTCAGAGTATACCGCTCCATCTCCCGCAAAAGCAACAACCTTAAGTTTAGGATTTGCGATACTTATTCCCAAGGCAGTCGGAATTGAACGTCCATGTAAACCATAAATTCCACTCAAATTCAAATAATCAAATATTTTGGCATGACAACCAATATCAGTTACCATTGCAAAATCACTTTGTTTACATTTTTTTGTATCAATAAATCCAGCAACAGTTTGTTTGAATGCTTCAAGAATCATATAATTAGGACAACCAGGACACCAAGTAATTTCTTCTTTTGTTTTTAATTTATCCTTCGTATTCATTTTATCATCTTTTTAATTTGTTTATTTAATTCATCAGCAAAAAATGGTCTTCCATCATATTTCAAAATTTTATCTTTTATTTCGATACCTATTTTTTGTTTAATAAGAGAACCTAATTGCGCAGTTGCATTATTTTCTATCAAAACTACCTTTGATGCTTTTTTAATTTCTTGTTCTATTTCTTTAGAAAAAGGAGATAGATAAATAATTTGTAGAAACTTAGCATCAATATCTCTAATTGAATCCTTTATTGCTCCTTTAGTAGAACCCCAACCAATAATCAAATTTTTAGATTTTTTTCTTCCATATGTTTTATACATAACTAATTTAGAAACATCTAACTCGATATTTTTTATTTTACCTAATCTAGAGTTAACGTTGTTTATAGTAATTAACGAATCTTCGGTCGAATTTTTATTTATATTCATCTCATAACTCGAAGCTTTAACAATTTTAGATCCAGGTATACTTCTAGAAATCTTTATTGGTGTAAGTTTATGATCTATTTTATTCTCAGAATATTCTCCTTCCGCTAAATGTTTATCTGATAATAAAATAGATAATACACCATACTTTTCTGATAACATCAATAATTCATTTGTTTTTTCAATCGCCTCTATTGGATCACCTGGTGCACAAACAACTCTAGCAAATTCCCCATGACCTGCATATAATGCAACGTTTAAGTCGGACTGAGAAGTATACGTAGGAACTCCTGTAGCAGGTCCAGGTCTAGATGCTAAATAAACAGTTAATGGAATTTCACTTATTCCCTGCAAACTAAAAGCTTCGGTCATTAAATCAAATCCACCACCACTTGTTCCAATCATTGTTAATTTGCCAGCAAAACTTGTTCCAAGAGCCATATTCGCAACAGCAATCTCATTTTCCGCTTGAAAAACCTTTAATGATTCGTTTTGTATTTTTGCAATTTCATTTAAAACTCCAGTTGCCGGAGTCATTGGGTAACTAATAAAAAAGTTTAAGTTAGATTTTTTAGCACCTATTGCAACAGCTTCACTTCCAGACATTATAGTCAATTTATTCTTTAATTTCTTTAAATTAAATTTGGTTTCTTCTGAATCATATCCCATTAATACAGCCTCATTTGCCTCTTTAGAATTAAAGTGTTTTTTTACAATTTGTACTAAAATATCTTTAGAAATCCCAAAAATCTTTGTAATTTTTCCACATAAAATCAAATTAAGGTTTTTATTGGTATAATTAGTCTCATCCTTTAATATTAATCCACCTCTTTTTAACTGTCCACGATGCAAAATTTCTGTATGATTGTCCAGCGCTACAATAATATCAACAAAAAAATCAGTACTTGCAGTTTCAGTATCAGAAAAATTCAAAACATTAAAATTATGTCCACCACGAACTAAACTTTGATAATCTCTATAATTGAATGTAAAATATCCATAACTTGTCAAAATTTCTGACATTATCTGCGACACTTTATTTATTCCTTGTCCAGCAGAACCACCAATAAGAATATTATACCTCATTTTCACCTCAAAGAGAATAAAACCCTTATTTTATTTAAATCTTTCTTTAATTAAACAATTCTACTTGTCGCTTTTTTTGGTCCCCAAACACAAGCATCATTACAATCTCTCGGATTTTCTAAACATTTTGATCTATTATAGAATTCAACACCTTTTTCTTTTTTATATTGCTTATATTTTTCAGCTGTCTGAACGGTATTTTTCATTATTTCATATTGAGCCTTACCACAAATTCTTTCTGTTGTTTTTAATTCAAAAGCTTCAATAGTTCCACTTTCATTTACCTTTACTAATTGAGCCTGCGGGATATCATTTAATGCAATTTTTTCTAAATCAGAAATCCATTCTTTTTTATTACCAGACTGATTAACAATTTCTGGGACATAAAATCCATATGGAGCTCCAATATTTAATCCATCTGAAATATGATAATTAATTGTTCTGTGTCTTTGAGCTTGAGCTAATCCAGCAAAACTCATTAAATACGAAGTAGAATAAACATCTCCGAAATATTCTTTGACTTGTCGTGAATTAAATAAAGATAATTTTTTGCAAGATTTAGATTCTAAACCATCAATTAAAAATGGAGATAGTTTATAATAAAAATCATCTAACGAATTTTGAATATTAATAGATAGCTCTAAATCGTCTGGTCCTTTGTAAACTAAGAAAAATGGTTGAGATTGAGAAATTACATTAAGCAAAAAATTAATTTGTCTTAAATTGGCAGTATATGCCATTTTTGTAGGAGTAAATATACTAGTCATATAACGAGCATTTTCTTGAGCTAATTTTTTTACCGCAATTTCTTTATCATTAACTGCGAGATATATTTTATCAATCTCAGGAATTAAAATATCCATCCATTTGTTATACAATTTTAATTGTTCAGAATCAATATCTTTCATTTGTGTATACCTAGCAGATTTTTCACTAGTAACATATTGTTTTTCATTATTTAATATCATAGCAGCAATCTTTGGCATATCCTCGATATACAAGTTTAACCAAATATGTTCAAAGACACTATGATGTTTTGATGGTAAAATTTGTTTGTTGATTAAATCAGATTTGTAATCTTCTTTCACTAAATCATCCCAACCTTTGTTCGAATAACAAATTCTAGCAAAATTTTGAGTAAAACATTTTAACGCGTCCTGTTGTGTTTGAAGCTCGTCAAGACTCGTAAATTGTAAAATATTTTGAATACTTCTATATTTTTTTTGAAATTCAGAATCCTCATCTGCTGGTACAGGTGAAGAAATTCCCACTAATTGAATTTTCATAAATAAAAAAAGTAAAAATTAGTCTTAAAGAAATGTATAGTAAAATATCATATAAAAATTCGTTATCTTTAAATAATATAAAACAAATATACATATATGGTTACAAGAAAGTGTCCGGCGTGTGCAGAAAAAATTGATAAGAAGTTTAGGTATTGTCCTTGGTGCGGAGTTGGAATAAAAAACATAAAAGACAAAAAAGATTACGGAATGCTTGGTAAAAGTGATAATATAGATACAAATATGTTCGCTTCTGAAATGAAATTACCAATAGATATTAATTCAATATTAAAACAATTAGAAAAAGAAATGGGGAGCATGTCGGATGGACAACCACACAGGTTTAATATAAAAATTCAAACTGGTGGAATACCAATGCCAGCAAACGTTAGACAACCAGTTATAAAAAAAGAAACAACAAAAATAACACAAGAAGAAGCTGAAAGAAGAAATAAACTCCCAAAAAAAATTGCAAAGTCAAAAGTAAAAAGATTCTCAGACAACATTGTATACGAAATAGAAGTAGATGAAGTAAAAGAAAAATCTCAGATTAATATCATAAAATTGGAAAGTGGATTTGAGATAAGAATATTTGGTAAAGAATATTGCTTTGTAAAAAGTATACCATTAAATATGACACTCGTAGGATATAAAATTTTAAAAGATAAAGTTTTAGTAGAATTTAAAGAATAATTATTTTATAGTTTCTAATAATTTTATTACTTTTTCTTGTCCAATTATTAAAATAAACGCAGCAAGTTTAGGACCTTTTTCTTTCGCAATCAAAGCTCTATAACAAATATCAAAAAAATCTTTATTAGATATTTCTAATTCTTCACAAATTTGGTAAAATTTATTAAACAAATCTTTTTCGTCATCATATTTTTTTTCTTCAAGAGCTTTTTTCAACATCAATAAAACATTCTTCTCTTTTCCATCAACACTACCAATTTGTTCTTGTAATGTAAATCTCATATCATCACTAGCAAATTTTTCTAACCAATTTTTTACTCTTTCAGCTCTTATTTTACTTTCTTCATTTAAACCTTGAGTTTTACCAAGTTGAATTAATGTAGACAAATGTCTAAATCCTTCTCTATTTGGTTTTTTATCCTTAACATTCAAAACAGAAAATTCATACATTCTCTTTTCTTGAGGATCTGCCTTTCCACTATAATATTTTTCTTCCAATCTGTCAAAATCTTCATAAATTTTTAAAACATCATTATCAAAACTTATTTGAAATTTAGATTTAGGTTTTGTACCAACAAATAAATACCTCAAAACATCTGGCTCATAAATCTCTAAAACTTCATCTAACGAAGTAGCATTCCCTTTGGAAGAAGAAAATTCTCCTCCGTGTTTTATTGCAATCCATTCATAAAATTGATATACTGGTGGTTCAAAACCAAAAACTTCTTTAGAAATCTCTTGAGAAGTTGTGAACGATCCTCCATAAACACTATGATCAATTCCCCCCGGTTCAAAATCAACTCCCTCAAATTTCCAACGTAACGGCCAATCTATTCTCCAACGTATACTAATTAATCCTTTTTTTCGATAATCAAATGTTTCCTCATTACCACAATCACATTTGTAAGTAATATTATATCCATCAATATTCAATATTTTTGTTGAATCTTTTTTACATTTATCACAATAAATCATAATCGGCATCCAATCTTTTTCCAATGGCTCTTTTCTAAATTTATTAAGTATAGACACTATTTTTTCTTTATTATCTAATGCTGTTTTTATTAAATTAGCATATTCACAATTTCTGTTCTTTTTACATTGATAAATAAAATTAGTTTCTATTCCTATTTTTTTTAATGATTCTTCAAATTTCTTTTCATTATATTCAGCATAAGTCATTTTAGAATCAAAAGGTGATGGAATATCACTTATAGGCATACCTAAATATTTAGAATAGTCAGGATTTACTCCAATTGGAACCTTTCTAAATCTATCAAAATCATCCCAAGAATAAATAAAACGAACTTTTTTCCCTTTATCTCTGAGAGCTTTAACTACCATAAATGTTGTTATTACCTCTCTAAAATTACCTATATGAACCTGACCAGACGGTGTGATTCCAGAGGCACAAACATATACATCTTTCTCTCCTTTCTCTGCAATTACCTTTTCAGCAATAGCATCTGCCCAAAAAAATTTTTCAACCATTTTTTTTATAGTATTTATCAGTATTTAAAATTTTAGAATCTTAAATTCTTTAAATTCTCCACTCCATTTTTTGTTTTCAAAAGTAATATTTCTAATTTGTGCATGTTTAGGCCCCTTTTTTATAATTTCTAAAAATGGATTTATATTAAAATCATCTCCCTCAACTAAAATCTCAGCATTCCCATTTTCTAAATTTCTAAAATAACCACTTAATCCATTTTTAGTGGCATTTTCTTTAACAAACTGACTATAAAAAATACTTTGAACAGTTCCTTGAATTGTTATTTTACAAGCGGATTTCATAATCAAATATATTCAACTTTGTTTTTATATCTTTTTATTAAAGAAACATTTAAATAAAGAAAACAACTATTTCTTTCGAGGTGAAAATGGAAGATAGATTTCTAAAAACATTAAATTCTCATCAAAAAGCGTATATTAATTTAGAATTAAAAGATCCAAAAAATGGCGAATATATGCTTGGAGTTTATCATTTAGTACCAAATAACGATTATAATATGTTACAAGCAGCAGCCGAAGTCGCAGCCGAATCATCTACTGGAACAAATTTCGCCGTAAAAACAGAAACCGCATTTTCTAGAACAATGAATGCATTAGTTTACCAGATTGATTATAAGAAGAATTTAGCTTGGATTGCATTTCCTTGGAGACTTTTTGACAGAGGTGGAAACGTACAAAATATCTTAACATATGTTGTTGGAAATATTCTAGGAATGAAACAAGTTAAAGCGCTAAAATTATTAGATGTTTGGTTTCCAAGTTCAATGTTGGAACAATATGACGGACCAAGTTATACGTTAGATGATATGAGAAAATATTTGGGAGTTAAAGGACGACCAATATTAGGAACAATAATAAAACCTAAAATGGGACTAACAAGTGCAGAATATGCAGAAGCTTGCTACGATTTCTGGGTCGGTGGCGGAGATTTTGTCAAAAATGACGAACCGCAAGCAAATCAAGATTTTTGTCCATATGATAAAATGGTACAAAACGTAAAAGAAGCAATGGACAAGGCAGTCAAAGAAACTGGAAAGAAAAAAATCCACTCATTTAATGTTTCATCAGCAGATTTTGATACAATGATTCAAAGATGTGAAATGATAAAAAACGCAGGATTCGAAAAAGGAAGTTATGCTTTTTTGATTGATGGTTTAACTGCTGGTTGGATGGCAGTTCAAACACTAAGAAGAAGATATCCCGATGTATTTATTCACTTTCATAGAGCTTCTCATGGAGCATTTACAAGAGAAGAAAATCCTATTGGAATGTCTGTTTTAGTTTTATCAAAATTCGCAAGATTAGCCGGTGCGTCAGGAATTCATACAGGGACTGCGGGAGTTGGAAAAATGGCTGGAAGTAAAGAAGAAGATAAAGTTTCAGCATTAAGTATTTCAAAATTCAAACAAAAAGGACATTTTTTTGACCAAAGTTGGTCGAAAATAAACGAAAAAGATAAAGACATTATTAATTTAACAAAAAAAGATATTGCTAATCATTTAGTTCTGGAAGATGATTCTTGGAGAGGAATGAAAAAATGTACACCAATAATATCGGGAGGATTAAATCCAACACTACTAAAACCATTTATTGACGTTATGGGAAATGTAGATTTTATAACAACAATGGGAGCTGGCTGCCACGCTCATCCCGATGGAACAACGGCAGGAGCAAAAGCTCTAGTTCAAGCATGTGAAGCTTATAAGAAAAAAATAACCATAAAAGAATATGCAAAAACACATAAAGAATTAGCAAGAGCAATTAAGTTTTTTTCTCAAAAACAATAATATTGTATTAATTACATTTTTATATATTAATAATTAAAATACATTATGAGAGAATATATTTACTATTCTAAAAACGCTGTAACCGCTGGAAATTTTATAAAAGATGATTTGAAAGCCGCAGGTAGAATGGATATTGTTTGTAATGTTATAATTTCTGCATTTTTTATATCGAACGAAATGAGAGATGACGTAATACTTCACTTAATTTTTGAAGGTCAACCCAATCCGCCAAGACATTTAGTTTTAAAATCAGACAAAGATATGCCAATTTCTAAAAAAGATGTTGCCGGATTAATAAAAAAAATGTTATATAAATCCCCAGACCACGAAGGACTAAAAGAAATATGCCCAGGATGTTCAATTGAAAAAAAATCATTTGAAAAACTAATTGCAGATTTAGATAAAGAAGGAAAAAATATATTTTTATTAGATGAACGAGGAAAGGATATCAGAGATTTAGAGATGAAAGGAAATGAAGTATACGTAATAGGCGACCAAGATGGTTTCCCAACAGACAAAAGAAAGTTTCTAAAGACCATCGACAAAATTTCGGTATCTCCAAAAACACTATTTGCCTCCCAAGTTTTTACAATAATTCATAATGAAATTGACAGAAATTTAAGGAAATCTATATAAATAACTTATATCCTAACATATTATGTCTCAAAATGGACAAAAATTAAGTGAAAAGGGGTTAAATAAAATGAAAAATAAACAAGTTTTATTTTTAGTATTGTTTTCTTTGGTTTTTTGCTTTAATTTGGTAAGTGGAATAACTATTTTTGATTGTAAATATAATAATGATATTTACTATAAAGATAGTTGTGATAAATTTTTTAATGAGCCTATTGATTGGGAAAATTTATCTTATGTAAATGTTACTAAACAAAATGTTACACAAAATGAGTCTAGTAATTACATTTACGATGATGGATCATCCGGAAAGAATACTGAAACTCAATATAAAATTTACTATGGTTATAATAATGGAACTTCAAAAGAAGTTTATTTACAATACTCAAATGATTTATTTAATGACCCTAGTACTGGTATAATTGATGAACCAAAAAGTATTATTTTTGAATATGATGGTTCATATAGATATGAAAATAATAATAGTCAGGCATGGGTAGTAGATAATTGTACATCTGGTGGAGGTATGATAAAAATACATTATTATGGTATGAATAATCAATACATTGCGATAAAAATAAATGAAAATGGAGTACCTAATAAATGTACTACCAAAAGTGGGCATACATTTGAAATGCCAACCACAAGAAGTATAAACATGGATGGAAAAAGAAGCAACTTTAAAGAAATGTTGAATTCAGAAACAAATGAACTTATATTTAGATATACAATAATTGATAATATTGTTTTTGTATGGGAATATAGTAATTATTTAAATCTATATTCCAAGGACAATGTTGAAGACCTTTCAACAATGGGAGGAGGATTTGATTCTTTTGTTTCTAAACTAAGTACTTATTATAAAGGTGCAAATGTAGAAGAAATAATAAATTTTTTATATGAAACAAATGATTACATTATTTTATCTCTTGAAAATGGATCTGGTTTTAATTTTTTGAAAGATAATGATATGTATAATTTTGAGGTTTTAAGTGTAAATAAAGAAGATTTGTCTGCATCATTTTTCTTTAAACACAACAATGAGCCCTCACAAATTGTAGAAGATAAAATAGGTAATCCCGGCTCAATTATTTACAATATAACAGAAAAAGGAGAAGTTATATTAATAATAGAAAAACAGAATGGACAAGTAGCAAGTTTTGCAACATCATCTTTGAAAGAAACAGAAGATTATGCAAAAAAATATGGATATACTTATTTAAATCATGATGAAAAAATATATTTAAAAAATGGTCAATTTTGCGATTTAGATAAAGGATGTGCTATACCGGAAGATATAAAACTAAGTGTTGAAAATAATACAAATGTTACAGAATCAAACACAGAAACAGAACACATTTTTAATGAAACTCCTACAATTGAAACTAAAAGAGAATATAACGTTTCAGGAGTAGAAGATAAATTTTATAAAGGACTACAGGGGTATTTAAACACTTTAGCAGATTTAAAGGCGTTAGCAAATTTCAGATTGTCTAATTTGTCTTGTGATGAAATAAAAGATGTAATTCAAGATAATATAAATGACATCCAAATTCCACAAGAAATACCATTTTCCGATGAAGTATTTTCTTTATCGCTTGATGGAAACTATCTAGGAAGTATTGTTTTAGAAAATAAAATATTAACAGAATACATATGTGATGCTCCAGGTAAAATCACATATAAAGTTGATATCAATAAAAATATTCTAACCTCTTTAGAAACAAGTGAGGATATTTTACAGACTGTTTTAGATAATGTAAAAATTGAAGGAACGACTATAGTAAAAAAAATAAAACTATTCTTCATAAAAATAGGATTAGGAATATTATCCAGTTAAACTCCATTTTTCTTTGCGTGTTTTATTTTTCACACGCTTTTTTTGTGTTTATTAACCACGCGAAATCCTTATAAATTATATTAGTGTAATACTCACATGGATAGAACATTAATCAATGATTTAAAACCAAACGAAAACGTTTTAATTAAAGGTTTTGTGTATGAAATAAGAGCTCTAGCAAAATTGAAATTTCTTCTAGTAAGAGATAGGACAGATATTGTTCAGTGTATAGTAAAAGATCAAAAACTAGATAATATATTCTCAGAATTAACACTAGAAAGTGCAGTTGAAATCGTAGGAAAAACAAAAGAAGCAAATGTAAAGACTGAATTCGTAAGAAAAGACATAGAAATTGAAGTTGAAGAAATTAAAATTGTAGCAAAAGCGGAACCATTACCAATTCATATTAATGAAAAAACTACAACAACTGATTTTTCAACACGTTTAGATTACAGGTTTTTAGATATACGAAAACCAAAAGTTCAAGCAATTTTCATTGTAGAGGCAACAATAATGGACGCATACAGAGAATTT
>Ga0172378_10001076_pt1 | contig 24847 bp, 19 predicted proteins | sample GrowelOW332metaG_FD_119755 | JGI IMG/M metagenome (GOLD analysis project Ga0172378, IMG submission 119755) | Groundwater microbial communities from an aquifer near a municipal landfill in Southern Ontario, Canada - Pumphouse #3_1 metaG | ecosystem: Environmental > Aquatic > Deep subsurface >... | reverse complement strand
TCTGAGCTCAATGCAATTATGCCAAATCTTACCGGCGGATTAGCACAATATACCCTGGCATGTCTGGGGCCATTTATTACCATTATTGTCATGGTAGGAGGGTACTTAATCTGTAATACACTCATTAGTAGTGCCGAATGTGCAATGTTTGGAAATACTGTTACCAATGTGTTTCCTCATATTCCCATTAAAGGAAGCACCTACTGTATTGGACTACTCATTATATTAATTTTATCAAACTTGAGAGGAGTTGATATGTTTGCAAAGATTCAAGACTTTGTTGCATATGGCCTGATTGCTTCACTCACTATTCTAGGTATTCTGGGTTGCATTAAAATTAATCCGACCAATGTGATTACGCAACCAGCAGTTATCTCGAGTAAATTCAGTGATATTACCTCCCTTTGTGGCTTAGCATTCTTCCTCTTTATTGGGTGCGAATATGTCATTCCCATTTCCAATAGAGTAAAAAATGCACGACGCAATGTCCCTCTTGGGATGGTATTAAGTCTTCTCATCGTCTTGGTCATGCAAACGTTCCTTGTTTTTGGTTTTAAAAACTATACCCCTTGGGCAGAGCTTGGACAAAGTACGACCCCGCATGTGCTCTATGGTTCTTTACTTTTAGGAAAAGCTGGTGTCATTTGGATGGCCATTGTTTCTATCCTTGCCGTCATCAGTAGTATTAACACGGTGCTTTCAGCACTGAGTTATATCGCACAAGGAATGGCTAAAATTGAACTACTTCCTGCATTTTTCATGAAAACAAACAAAAAAGGTGCACCGTATGTGGGTATTCTTATTATTGGTGGCACAATGATTGTCATTAATACCACAGGTCTTTCTACAACCGATCAATTGTCATTCATTATTCTAACTGGATGCGTATTTTGGATTGCGGCATACATTGTATTACACATTAATGTGCTGGTTTTACGACGTCGTCTTCCCAATGTACCAAGAACGTTCAAAGTCCCCTTTGGTCCAATTATTCCCATACTGGGAATCATCGGTTCAGTATTAATGATTTGGAATATTGATTCAAATCCAGACACAAGATTACTCATTTTTAAAATTAGTGGAACTATTTTCTTGCTCTTAGGGGGGTATGCATCAATTTGGATAAAACTCATTAAGAAACAGAAATTATTTACCCCTGTGCCAGTAGAAAAAGTCATGGCAATGGAAAATGAGCTGTATCACGAGCAAAGAAAAATATCGATATTAAAGAAAAATAAGCTACAAGCAATTTCATATTAGAGGAGAAATTAAAATGGCTACAGAAGCAAAAGTTGATTTATTATTTTTAAACGAAAAAGACATGATTAAAGCTGGCGTAAACGACGTTGTTGGATGCACCGACTGTATGGAAGAACTCCTTAAGACACTCGATATTGGTGATTATCGTATGGGTGGATTAAATGGTAACTCTCATGGTTGTATGATTACATTTCCGGAGGTATCACCATTTCCCAACATGCCAAAAAACTCAGATGATAGACGATTTATGGCAATGCCTGCATACCTTGGTGGAGCATTCGATATTGCAGGTATGAAATGGTACGGTTCTAACATTGAAAACAGAAAAAAAGGACTACCTCGATCAATTCTGAATGTCATGCTCAATGACAAAGATACAGGGGCTCCTCTCAGTTTAATGTCTGCGAACCTGCTCAGTGCCTACAGAACTGCAGGTATTCCAGCCGTTGGTGTAAGACATTTAGCACCAAAAAATGCTAAGGTTTTGGGTATTGTTGGTCCTGGAGTTATCAACACCATTGCTGCTGAAACATTTGCAGGTGTATGCCCATCCCTTGAGACCATCAAAATAAAAGGTCGCGGTCGCTCTTCTATTGATCGTTGTATCGCCTTTGTCAAAGAAAAATGCCCAAATATTAAAAATTTCATTATCTGCGACACGCTTGAAGACTGTGTGAAAGAAAGCGATATTATAAGTTTTGCCATTTCTTCTCCTGCAGAAGGGAGTATAGAGGCATATCCATTAGTTAAAAAAGAATGGATTAAAAAAGGAGCTCTCATCTGTGCACCTGGTGCAGTAAACTTTGAAGATGATTTTCTTGCCAATGAAGCAAAACTGGTCGTAGATAATATCAAGCTCTATGAAGCGTGGGCTGAAGAATATCCGTATCCAACTTTTGCATCAATTTGTATTGTTGGCTCAAAATTTATGGATATGATTCATGAAAAGAAACTTGAAAAAAAGAAAATCTATGACCTTGGTGCTATTCTCAATGGTAAGGTTCCAGGCAGAGAAAGTGATGACCAAATTATCATCTACTCTGTTGGGGGCATGCCTGTTGAAGACCTTGCTTGGGGCAAAACAGTGTATGAAAATGCCGTAGCTAAAGGAATTGGAACCAAACTCAATCTTTGGGATCAACCTGCACTATTCTAAAAAAGACAATCAAGAAATATAAGTTTTTTGAGCACTGTCAGTTTGGCAGTGCTCTTTACGTAGCTCATTGTGCTTTGTGAAAGAATCCCCTTCTCGATATTTTTCTCGTTCCCCGACTAGATTTTTTTCTTTTTCAATTGTAAACTATTTTAATAAAAATATGTTTACAATTAAAAAGGGAACAAAAAAATGATTGAAGAACTCAAAAACAACGTATTGCAAGGGAAAAATCTTTCAAGGGAAGAAGCCATCGCATTAAGTCAAATTGAAGAGAAAGAAGCGTTATATCAAGCAGCTTCTGAGATACGAAAGAAAATGGCTGGAAATCACTTTGAAACATGTTCTGTCGTCAATGCACGAAGTGGTCTCTGTAGCGAAAATTGTCACTGGTGTTCACAGTCAATCTCATATCATACCAATGCTAAGACCTATGAGTTTATCGATGAAAATGACCTCTTTGCTATGGCAGAGAGAAATGCAAAATACGGTATTCACCGTTTTTCCTTTGTTACCAGTGGTCGAGCTATTTCCGATAAAAACTTAGAACGAGTCTGTACTGATGCGCGTACTATCAAAGAAAAAGTAGGTATTGAACTCTGTGCTTCACTAGGACTCGTTACAAAAGAACAACTGCAAAAAATGAAAGACAGTGGTATTACCACCTGTCATTGTAATCTTGAGACATCAAGGAGATTTTTCCCTACTCTCTGTTCAACGCATACCTATGACGATAAAATTAAAACAATCAAAGATGCACAAAGCCTTGGTATGGCTGTGTGCTCTGGCGGTATTATTGGTTTGGGTGAGACCATGGAAGACAGAATTGATTTGCAAATGACCATCAGAGATCTGGGCATTCACTCAACTCCGTTTAATATTCTTAATCCCATTAAAGGAACTCCTCTCCAAGAAAATAAAAGACTCTCTGATGAAGAAATTCTCACCACCATTGCTCTCTTTCGTTTTATTAACCCAACCGCATATATTATGCTTGCTGGGGGACGTACCCTGATACAAAACATTGAAAAGAAGGCACTTTCCATTGGTATTAATGCACTCATCATGGGTGACATGCTCACGACAAAAGGAAGCAAAATACAACAAGATTTCCAAATGATTCAAGAGTTAGGATTCCAAGCGATATAAAATTGATTTTTGCAAGGGAAAAGACTACAATCCTCTTCATCTGTAACTGAGAGATGCCCTTGTAGCATATCAAAGAATAGGAGTGAAATAAAAATCATTTTACCCATACACCTACTCACATCACCCTCGAGTGACAGGAGTAGGTGTACTTTTTATAAAGCGTTTCTCATTCTTCTATCAAAGATCCTGTTCTCAGAAGAAAGAGAATAACATACTCTTATTGGCAATGCATCACAAAGAAAAAGTTATTAACCAAATTTTCGCATGATTTTGTCGTACATTCTATCGGTTAAAACCCTTCTCAAAAATACTAACGAATGAGAGAATGATCCTTTGAGATAGCGGGTTCGAGGCCTTTTTGCAATACTTGCCCTCACATATTCTCGTGCAACCACCGCTGGCTCGGTAAGACCCTTTTGAGAATATCGTTTCCTCATAACCGAAGCAACTTCCTTTGTTTGTTGTGCATACGCACCATCAGCACCGGTTTGTTCTAATTTATCAGCAGCAATGAGACCCCAATTGGTTCGAATTCCACCGGGTTCTATCAAGACAACATCAATACCAAATTCTGCAGTTTCCATTCTCAAACAATCACTTAACCCTTCTACGGCAAATTTTGAGGCATGATACCAAGCACCAAAAGGAGTGTGAACTTTGCCAGCCACAGAAGACGAATTAATAATACGCCCATAGTGATTTTCTCTCATTGAAGGAAGTACTGCCTGAGTCATACGGACCAATCCAAAAAGATTGACATCTAATTGGCTCTGAGCTTCCTTGATGGGGACATCTTCAACCGCACCATAAGAACCATACCCCGCATTATTAATCAGAATATCAATCTTACCTTCATTCTTCAAAATCGTATTTACACAATTGAGGACAGACTCTTCATCCGTTACATCAAGTGCAAGGGTCTTAATCCCTTTTGATGTAAGGTCGTTCATCTTATCCACTCTTCGAGCGGCTCCATACACAATAAAGTCCTGATCTTTCAGTTGTAAGGCTACTTCATAACCAATACCAGAACTTGCGCCCGTCACCAATGCTACTTTACCCGTTCCTTTCTTTTTTACCATGATATAAATCCTTTACTCTGTTGCGTTAATAGCAGAGGGATAGTTAAAATAACCCTCTTATGTTAAGCATAACACAATAATTAATATTGGAAGAGACTTATTGTATTTTTTTAAGCATTTGCACAATAAATCCAGATAATAAGACAAGTTATCAAGTTTTGTATTCCATCATTTAACCATATTTGATACATAGATTTACTTTAGACTGAGAAAAGAAGCCAAGAACAAGAGTGCTCTTCTCTCTTTCTCCTTTACCACAAATTCTTGAGTAAAGACCAAGAAGAGAGAGCTGATTCCATTCGTTTGTAAAACGAATGGAATGCAGGTTCAAAACGATAGAGCAACTGATAGCTCAACTATTTTTTCCTTGTATCTTACCTGCACTTTTGTATCATCACTGGTGAAAAATGAGGAGTTTTGTATGGGACCAAAAAAGATTGTTATGGGTATTATTGGAACAAGTGTAATGTGTTTCACCTTAGCAAGTTGCAATTCAACATCAAAAAAAGCAACAACAACTGATCAAACGACTACAGATCAAACAATAGTTGCAACAGAAGATCAAGCAAAAGTAACAACAAAGATTACCTATCCTCTTGTTGATACCAATCAAGGACTGTGTTATGACAATGATGCTCAGATTGAAGGACCTGCAGAAGGAGAACCTTTCTATGGTCAAGATGCACAATACACCGGTAACATTCCAAGCTATACCGATAATGGTGATGGTACCATTACCGATAATGTGACCGGTCTTATTTGGACACAAGAACTCTCTTCTTATTCCATGGTTTGGGATGATGCGTCAGCTTATTGTGAAAACTTAGAAGTGGGTGGCATAACCAATTGGCGATTGCCAACTATTAAAGAGTTATGGTCAATCAGAGATTTCTCACAAGGTTGGCCTTGGGTTGATACCGATTACTTCCATCTTGTTGGAGATGGTTCACAAGGAGCCCAAGAGCACTCGTGGTCAAGTAATTACTATTTGGTTGATACTGATGAAGCAGTGAAACATGTTGCCTTTGCCGTCAATGATTGGACTGGACATATCAAAGTTTTCGATGGTAAACGATTTGTCCGTGCTGTTTGTGGATCAATCTATGGTGACAATGACTTTGTGAATAACAATGATGGAACCATTACCGATAATGCAACCGGCTTAATGTGGGCTCAAGACGATAGCGGCAAGGCTATGAATTGGGAAGATGCACTTTCCTATGCAGAAAACTCAACATTGGATGGCTATGATGACTGGCGGTTACCAAACGCAAAAGAATTACAAAGTATTGTTGATTACTCTGGTTGTTTCCCCGCTATCGACACCTCAGTCTTCCATATTTCACCAATTACCAATGAAGCAGGAAACACTGATTATCCATATTTCTGGACAAGTACAACCAATCCATATATTGATGTCCATGAAGCAGAAGGAACGGGATATTGCTATGCATGGTATGTTGCTTTTGGATATGCCGTTGGTCCTGATGGCCAAGACATGCATGGTGCTGGAGCGGTACGTTTTGATACAAAAAGTGATGAAGGTCAAGAAGGCATCGATGGAGAGCGAGTCAATAACTATGTGCGTCTCGTACGTGGTGGTAATGTCACAAAAACACCTCAAGGAGACCCTTCAACAGTGAAAGCAGATCGAGTTGTTGTCTTCGCTGATGGTGAAACAGGAATGCCTACAGGAGCAATGGGACCAGCAAAGCCAAGCGATGTTCCAATGGGAAAGAGCAATAAACAAGGTGGTCAGCCTCAAGCTCGCCCAGATTTCACTGCCGCAGCAAAGACTCTTGGCGTCACAGAAGACGCACTTGTTGCAGCACTTGGTGATCCTCAAAAAGGACAGCCCGATTTCACTGCTGTTGCAAAAATATTGGGAGTATCAGAAGAAGCACTCAAAAATGCTTTAAGCGTACCTGATGGTATGAACACCAAGCAAAGTGGACAACCTCAAAAAGGACAAATGCAAGGTGGACAGCCTCAAGGTCGCCCAAATTTCTCTGCTGCTGCAAAGACACTTGGTGTCACAGAAGAGGCAATCATGGCAGCGCTTGGTGATCCACAAAAAGGACAACCTGATTTCGCAACTGCAGCTGCAACGCTCGGGGTAACAAAAGATGCCCTCATGGCAGCTTTGGGAATAACCAGTCCTGCGCAATAAAAAGCATATCAATGTAGTGAAAGTTTTCTTGTAAAGAAATGATTATCACATTGCAATTCTCATAAGAGGAAAGGCGGAAATTATATCAGAATACGATATTGTTTCCGCCTTTTATCGTATGTGGACACTGCCCTGATGCCTGCACGCCTTCCTTTATCCCCCTTTCCTTATTTTCTCCATACTTTCAAGCAACAAACCATCACGTCTTGTATCCAAAGCGCCATTTTTAAAAATCCTTGAGCACTTTTTGACACAAAGTATTTTAACCACATCGACAAAGTGGTGTTACACTAAACTAGGAGGAGAAGCTATGAGGTTTGTATTATTAAACAGTATTGTCTATACCGGTTATGCCACATTAGATAATTGTGGTGTATACATTGAAGATGATGGAACGATTGGTGAAATTTTCAATATGAAACGATACCATGAAAAGACTTTTCCCCAAGAGACCATTGCATTGGATGTACAAGGCAATATCATCATACCCAGTTTCATCGAATCCCATATACATGGAATTGGAGGCTATGGAACTGAGGATAATACAAGTGAATCCATTCTCGGCATGAGTAAACAATTAGCAAACTATGGAGTTTCTCGTTTTATGCCAACAATCTACACTGATACAACAGAGAAAATGATGGGAGGCATTCAAGCTATTGTACAAGCAATGGGAAAGGAAGAAGGTGCCATTATTCAAGGAATTAATCTTGAAGGTCCTTTTATTTCACCCAAGAGAATTGGTGCACAGGCAAAAGAAGGGGTCAAAGAAGTTGATATCGATTTGTTCAATGCATTTCTTCAAGAAGGAAAAGGCCATATCATCTGCATGACCGTTGCCCCTGAATTAAAGCATATGAGAAGTCTCGCACTGTTAGCAAGAAAGAATGATGTTACCCTTCTTGCAGGACATACCGATGCCACCTATGAAAATATCATTGAAGGGATGCAATGTGGTATCCTTCATTCAACACATTTTTTTAATGCCATGAGTCGATTAGAACAACGAAACCCAGGAACAGTCGGTGCCATCATGATTCAATCCAGCATGTGTGCTGAAATTATTTGTGATGGTGTGCATGTACATCCAGAGTTAGTCAAACTGTTACTTCGGGAAAAACCCATCGATAATATTGTGCTTATCACAGATGCACTCAAACCAACAAAACAACAAACGGGACCATTGTTTGCCAATGGTATTCCGGCTCTCTTAAATAAAGAAGGAGCTTTTGTCAGTAAAGACAACCCTTCTCTGCTTCTTGGCAGTTCGCTCACCATGTTGCAAGGAGTAAGGAATTTGACCCATTGGGGTGTCAGCCTCTCTGATGCAATTCAAATGTCATCAGTGAATCCTGCCCGTATTTACCATATTAAAAACGTGGGTGAGATTATACCAGGGTACAGGGCAGATGTAACAATCCTTGATAAAAACCTTAAAATGAAAGCATTGTTTATTTCGGGAAAACTGGTACGTAATACACTTTTTCCTGAAAATCTTCTGCACCAAAAAAGTTCTTCCCTGCGTTAAAACAAGGAAGAAAACTTCATAGGAGAGAAAGAGAAACTATTTTATTTCAAAATCTGCCGTACCGGTAGTGATAAACTGGGAAAGACTATGTAATCCACAATACACCATATCTTCTACTGCTTGATCGGTATAAAAAGCAAAGTGATTGGTGAGCACCACATTGTCCATAGATTTCAAAATGGCAATTTGGTCATTGACCAAACCTTTCATTCTACAATCGGAGTGGAAGATTCCCTGCTCACTTTCAAGCACATCAAGACCAGCACCTGCAATATGTTGAGATTTGAGACCCTCAATCAACGCTTCGGTGTCAACTAATTCACCTCGTGCTGTATTAATAATTTTGACACCCTTTTTCATTTTAGCGATATTTTCTTTATTAATAATATGATAGGTACTCTCAAACAGAGGAGTATGGAGTGTGATGATATCAGCATGCTTCAAAAGATAATCCAAATCAACGTAGGTCATATACTTTTTGATATCTTCATTTTCATACACATCATAACCAATGATTTTACAGCCAAAACCGCTATAGTTCTTGATAACCGTTTGGCCGATTCGACCAGTACCAATCACACCAACGGTCATATTTTTCATTTCCTGACCTTGAAGACCCGGAAGAGAGAAATCGTGTCCGACATTTCTTTTGAGTCCAACAAGTACACGTCTATTCACCATCAAGGCAAGCATGAGGGCAAAATCTGCAACACAGTTCGGTGAATACTTTGCATTACTTACTTTGATACCAAGACTTTTAGCAGCATCAACGTCAATATTATTATATCCAGCACTTCGACTTGCAACAAATTTAACACCGATTTTTGCTAGCGCTTCTAAGACAGGTCGTGAACAATCACAATTACCTAAGATGGTTACGCCCTCACATCCTTCTGCTTCTTGCACGACAGCAAGAGACAATTGGCTGCTCACATGTTTAATGGTTATATTAAGTTTTTCCTCAAATAAATCAAAACTTACTCTTTCATCGGGACGACTTGCAAAAGCCGTTATTTTTATCTTATCTGACATTTCTTTTTCCTTATATTTCAATTGCATAATCATCAACACTGAGCATCTTCAAGCCTTTAAAGAAAACTGATTTGAAGACAAATCCGAAGACAATCGGAAGCACAACGAAGACGAGAGCTGTAATAATGATATTACCAGCAGTAAATCCAACAATACCAAGGTGATTCAGAGGTCCAATCAAGCCACTGATACCAAAACCAGCACTCATTGGTGTCCCCTCAATTCCTAAAATACCTGCAAGAATTCCGAGAATTGCGGCGTTACACATGAGAGGTAATGCCATTTTGGGATTCTTTAAGAAATTGGCCATATGCAGTTTAGGAGAACCTAAAACAGATGCAAGGGATGTTCCCCAACCGTTCTTCTCGAAACCTGAAATAGCAAGACCAAAACCTGCAGCACAAATACCTAAGTTTGCAGCGCCAGAGCCAATACCGGAAAGAGAAATGGCAAGAGCGATACCAACGGAGGAAATTGGAGAAATAATAATCAAAGCGAAACTCACTGAAATGAATGCACCCATTAAAATTGGCTGTAAGGTGGTACACCAAGCGATAAATTGTCCCACAGCACTAGTAATCATGGAAACATAAGGAAGCGTAAATAAACCAAATAATCCACTGATTGCAATGGCTAAAGTTGGCACTAAAATCATTGTGTAACTTTTAAAACGATCGCCAAACCAAAGAAGAATAAGAGCAGCAATTGCTGCAGTGAGACCTGCATTAATGACATCACCCATTCCGGCAAGGACCATTGATCCCTCCATCATTTTGATGGCTCCACTACCTATCATGGTAGAAATACCCAAGGCAACTGAGTGAATCGGTTTCATTTTGAACTGCCCCGCAATACACATGCCCATGGCAAATGCAGCAAGTCGGGCTGCCATTCCTGTAATGAGAACGATAGTAGTAAAACCAAGCGCTTTACTCAGTTCTCCTAAAAGAGCACTCGGAACAAGAGCGGCAACAATACCAATACTCATTCCTGTTAAAACTTTATTTATAAATTCTTTTGCTTTCATACAAACTCCCGTCTGATAAATTTTTATCTAATCGGATAATATTATATATACTTAGAGCTGTCAATGAAATTTTTTCGATTTAAAATAATAATTCTCAAATATTTCTATTTTATTGTCCTATAATTCACATTAAAACAAATAATAGTATATTATAAGCAGTATTATACAATAATAAGTACATAAATAGATTATATTTCATTTAATTTATTTATAATTTATTTGATATTTTTAATGACATGAAACTAAACCAAGCCAAAATATACATTTTTATATAATTTTTTATCTTTATTTATCCAAAATGACAAAAAAAAATCATCGATTGTTTGCACAACCAATGATATAATTTTGAAAAAAAGAAAATATTATTCTTCTTCCTTTTCTATTTGTTTGAGATATTTATACAATGTGGGTTGTGCAATATCTAATAATTCACACACTTTAGGCACTGCTTGTTTGACTTTAAAAATACCTCTGTTTGAAAGTCTCACCAAAACTGACATCTTCGCTGCTTTTGTTTCAAGCTTATAAACATCAGCATGTTTCACTTCTTCAAGAATAATGTTAGTCATAATCTCTTCGATATCAGCATTACTCTGGCTATCATCATCTAATTCAACATTTTTCTTATCTTTCTCCGAAAATAAATTTTTCAAGAAAGGTTGTATTTGTGCAAATCCGGTGATGTCTTGGTTCACACATACCACATACTGTAACTTTCCATCATCATCGCGAATCATAAAATTACTTGTTCTGATAAGCGTATTGGTCTCTGAAGTATTTAAGGAACCTATAATTCTATTGGTATGGCTATTTTCACATTTCGAATTCAGTAATTGTAAAATAGATGTAGTATTAATATCCCCTTTGTGACGATGTGATATGGAATCTTCAGTCACCCATTCTATGGCGCCATTTTTCACATTGTGGAGTAACACTTCCGATGTTGGGCCAAGAATTTCACTGATAAATTGGCACATTGATATAAGAAAATCTTTTGAAATCATGATTCATAGTATAATAACGAGTGAATTTGAAAGCAAGTTGTTTGAATTAAATTTTATCGAAATTCACCCTAAGGCAAAAATAATTCAATTACAGACAGGTTCACATCAGAGCAACAATCCTATTCAAGTTCAGCTTGAAAAGGAATAATGGCTTTGAGATCATATTGAGCCGTTATTTTCATACGACTTTCAAATGATGGAAGGGTCAATTCTGGAGCAATTTTATTGAAATTTAATTGAGAAAATTGTGCAAGGTCATATTTGACTGAATACACATACACATCTTCTTCCTTTCCTATTGCTTGATTTAAACGTTGCGTGTAACCCGAAACAATGACCTCTTCAATAACAGGAGAAAGAGAAAATACAATGGAAGCAAAGTAAATACTCATGCCGGTGACACTTCTAAGATAATCAAACTTTTTCTCTTTCTTTGTTTTATCTTTAACAGAAACTTTTCCACTAGAAAGAATACGTGATTTTTTTTGCGGATAATCTTCTATTTCGGGTAAATCAATATCGAGATAGATTTTTTTACCCATTTCTCTTACGTCAAACGATACGAGAAATTCAACCGGTAATCGAATTTCAGAAAAAGCGTGGGAAAGTTTCTGGGTGAGAAAATCAACTGTAGGGTGAAAAAGTAATGCCATCTCTTTCATCCATTGATCATAGGATTGTTGGTAGGTCTGATCAATGAGTTGCTTATTCTTCTCTTCTTCCTTTTCAAAAAGCTCTTTTTCATCAAGCCAACGCCTCTCAGCTGCTTGATAATAACTCGCTCTTCGCTGCTCTTTATATTCTTTTCTCTTACGACCTCGATGGAAAAAAGAGGTAACCGCCTCTGCTGCTTCCTTATCTAACTGTCTGTCGATTGCAGCAATACTGGGCTTTTCCGTGTCAAATTTCAGCTTGGTATACGTTTCAGGTTGTTGATTCTTTACGTTCTCCATCTTTTCTTTCCAATTGGGAAGAGGGAGTGAATAGGTGTGCATTTCAACAAGGACGTGTGTTTTCTCTTGTATCTGTTTGTCTGTCTTTTCTCTCGCTTTTTTCAACTTTTCCTTAAAATTTGCATCACGACGTATCTTACGGAGCAGAGATGGATCGTCTATGACTTCCCCATCATGAGACAGAGTAATCATTTCCACTCCTGTTTCATCATCGATAGAAATCGTTACATCAATATCAATTTCCTTCTTCTGTGGAGGTACTGATGAGTGAGAAGCTCTCTTTTGCTGAGTTGAAGTCGTACCAATTTTTTTTCGCACCGATAATCCCGTTCCTGGAATGCCAAAATTTGAATAGACCCCGCTCGGACCAAAAGAAACTTTTGCACCACGAGGTCCTATGGACAACCCAAGTCCACTCTTTGAAATATTGAGTCTCACCCCTTTTGCAATTCTCACCGATCTATGAAATCGAACACCCATCAGAAACTCCTTATATTTCGTTGTACTTCATCGTACGTATTTGTTCAAAATAAATACGTAATACAAAGGTAGAGAGTAAAGTCATCAATCAGTATAATAAGAGAGAGCAATACTGACAATTGCTTCCACATCTAAGATCTTTGCTTCATCACAACAATTGCATCTCTCTCTACACAGAGATTTCTTTTACTTCATCAGGTACCTTTTTGTTTGTATGTAATCAAGGGAATTGAGCCACGAAAAACCAGCAATGAGCCTGATTGTATCAGTTCTTATCTCTTTTAAGTCCTCAAATATCGATAAAAGCACCCCGCTCTTCACCAATGAGCAAGAAAGTAAAAGTTTATTTATTGTCAGTAAACGATCATAAATAAGGCAGCCATATGTTGACAGGATGACAACCATATAAGACAATCATACATACATTATCACAACTTTATTGAGGTTTTTATGCAAAAGTTAACGATTACGCTCTCTCTTATTTTAATAGGACTTATCACTGGCTATATCATACAACGACTTGTTCTATCAGAGAAAATCAAAGCAGATAAATCTCTTACCAAACAGCGTCTTGTACTGCAAGATTTTGCACTTCTCATTCTCAATCCAGTTGCAGCCATGGGTGCCATGTGGATCCTTTCATTTCATAATATTCGTATTGCTTTCATGCCAATTATTGGAGCACTTGCCATTGGTACAGGAGGCGTTTCAGCACTTATTCTAAGTAAACTATTAAAGATGAAACAGCGACAGGCTGGAGCTTTCTTTATCTCAGGAGCAATATGCAATTTAGGAGCAATTGGAGGTCTCATCGTCTTTATCTTTTTAGGGGAAGAAGCCTATGCCTTAGTTCCCATTTATCAAATTTTTGAGTCAATCATTTACTTCACCATTTGGTTTCCCCTCGCAAAAAGTTTTTCACCACACCTTGAAGCAAATATGAAATCGAAACGATTTCTTAAAATTATCACAGACCCTTTTGTATTAGTGACTCTTTTAAGCATCATTATAGGACTCAGTCTCAATTTTCTTAATATTCCAAGACCTTCCTGGTATAGTAAACTCAATGCTCTCATCATTCCTTTGATGAGTCTCCTCCTCCTTATGTCCATTGGTATGGCAATGAAATTTGGCAAGATTAAAGCTTACCTGAAACCGGCCCTCATTATTGCTAGTCTCAAATTTCTTTTTGTTCCCTTTATCGCAACAGGATTAGCTTATCTTCTCGGTTTTGGTTCCATTGACAATGGACTCCCACTCAAGGTTATTTTGATTCTTTCCTCTATGCCGGTTGGTTTTATTGCCTTAGTTCCCCCATCAATTTATGATTTGGATATTGATCTTGCCAATGCTGCATGGCTTCTGACAACAGGAATGCTCGTGGTGATTATCCCCTTACAAATGCTCATTATTTCCTTTATGTAAAAATAGAAACACCTTCTTTGGAACACGTGAATAACGGGTAAAAAGAAGATGTTCATGAAATAATTCCACCTGTACTTCTTCCTTGCTCATGCATGTTTTTGCTCGCAACGAAGAAGTTTTTTTATGCGTTAATGATTATTTCTTCTCGTATATACATTCACGATAATGCCTTCGTTTACCGTACATTCAACAAGAGAAAGTTCTCTCATTGGATTATCATCATGGAATAATCTCGTTCCCTTTCCCACGATTGTGGGAATAATACCAATCACATACGTATCAATAAGGTTGTCCTTCAAAAGGATATTACACACACTTGCTCCACCCCAAACCCAAATATTTTTACCTTTTTGAGAAAGAAGTGTTTGTACTAATTTTGATAAATCTCCATCAAAAAATTCAACGTTATCTCGATCTGGGTGTATATGAGAGTGTGTTAAGACAATAATTCTTTTCTTCGTGAATGCTGCTATTGTTTCAAGGGGAATATCATCATAGGCTCTCTTTCCAAAAATCAGCGTATCACAAGAATCAATAAAATCATCAAAATCAAACTGCTTTTCCGTGTTATGAGAAGGATCTCCATCACCTCGAATCCAAGCATAATTGTTATTTTCGTCGACAATTCTCCCATCCACACTTATTGCAATATTCACGATTACCTTTCTCATAGAGACCTCCTCTCTCAATCATACCTCCAAAAGGTACCAAACACCTCATTACCTCATCATCAAGATACCATTACTTCCTTAGAGCTATGGTATTATATATATACAACCTCTTCACCCTAGGAAAATTACAGAGTTGCTCTCAAAGGCTCGCAGACCACCGCTTGCGAGGGAAAGGAAAGTTTTGATGGGGGACGTATCAAAAAGGGATATGAAATAACAGAGCCTCTCTGTTTTTCCAATATCCCTCTCTTATTCGTCTTGTTCTTTCATTACGACAAGGCACCCTTCTCTTTACCCTTTCTTATTTCTCTTTTGATAATCTGTATCAATACGTTTTTTCCAGTCAGGATGAATACCTTTACTCATACGCACATTTTGGATTTGCTCACTCATAATCTGATAATTCAACTCAGTTCCCTTCTGATCAGAGAGATAATTTGCCGTACGATCAGAGTCAATACCGAAGCGGTTTGCTACTTCAATTGCATCAATATTTGCTCCTAAGAAAATAAACTCCCAGCCGTACTGTTCTTTTGCCCTTTCAATCATCATTTTCACCCGAGCATAATCATATCTGCGACTTGAATTCTCCATACCATCGGTGGTGATAATCACAAGGGTATGTTCAGGTTGATCTTCTTCTCTCTCATATTTATGGACATCACCAATATGTTTGATGGCACCACCTATGGCATCAAGAAGAGCGGTACAGCCTTCAGCAGAATATTCCTTTTCTGTTAATAACGGGACCTTCGATAATTCGAGACGATCATGAATTACTTTGCTCCAACTATTGAATAGGATAGTCGAAATAAGTACTTTTCCCGGTGTGGCCTTTTGTTTTTTAAGCAACGAATTGTATCCACCGATAGTATCACTTTCAAGGCCGCTCATTGATCCACTTCTATCTAAGATAAAAATGATTTCCGTTCCACTGTTTTTCATAAAATGTTCCTCCATACTGTGTATTGTAAGGACAGCATACGGAAAAAGAAGAAGGTCATGGTCGCATGGCAAGCGACAAATTTATAAACAGAGGAGATCTTGATGAAAAGCAAATAAGACTTCATTGATTTCAAAGACATTGTAGTTTTTTTCTTGGATGAAATATTCAATAATCACATCAAACTTTGAGCAATGAGAAAGAGCAAAACCGGCTCTGCCTATTAAGTCTTTTGTTTCATCCAAATTGAGTTCCAAAGCAATGGCAAAGGAAAGAGCTGTAATCTTACTTGGGTTATAATGCGTATTGCTTCTGATTTTTGAGAACAACTTACGGTCAACATTTGCCCTTTTGTACACTTCAACATCGGTTTTTCCTTTTTCTCGAATAAGGCGAAGAAGAGATTGCGAAAAACTTTCATCAAGTGTATCCATTAAATCAGCGAGACTTCTCTTTGCTTGTATCCGCTTTGAAGCAGGTCTTTCCTTATCTTGGATACGGGGACTTCTCTCTTCAAAAGAACTGAAATCAATATCCTCGAGTATTTGTTGCAAGGAATCATTTTCTTGTTGTTCTTCAATATAATGGTCATCAATAAAATGGGAAACGGAGAAAAACAATTTCTCTGATAAGGCATAGGAAGCCCGGTCATACACCACTAAAAACACCTGCATCTCATGGGTAAGAACAAATTCACTCATTACGGATATGGCAATCTGAAGTGCTTCTGATTTAGGAAATCCATAGGTTCCCGTTGATATAAGAGGAAATGCGATCGAAGTACAATTGTTGTCCAGTGCAAGTTGCAAGGAATTTCTATAACAGTCTTGGACCCGATCAATTTCATGATTCAGCCCACCCTTCCAAATAGGTCCAACCGTATGTATCACATACTTTGCCTTGAGCTGAAAAGCTGGCGTAATGACAGCTGCTCCTACAGGAATTGAGCCAATTGCTTTTCTCTCTTCAAAGAGCGCTGGGCCTGCTGCTGCATGAATGGCACTATCAACGCCAAAACCTATACAAGCCAAAGGATTGGCCGAATTCACAAGGGCGTCTACCTTCATATGTGTAATATCATTTCGTACAATCTCAAAAGGCATAGGCTCTCACTCCCTGTATCATTGGTATTTACAAAGTAAAACTCTGTATTAACGTACTTATATTATACGAACCGATACAATGATTAAACAAGACCTTTTTGTCAAACAAAAGAACTGTCATTTTCTCATTACGCAATTGAATGCACAACGTACCTCTCTTTCCTGTCACTTTACCTGCGCTACTCCTAAAGAAATAAAAAGAGTCTCCCGCTCTTTTTCTTAAAATATATTTTTTTACATGCCATTTAACCCTTTCATGGATTGACAAAGCAAAGCAAAGTAAATATTGTTAGCCACAGGTAACAAATTATCTCTACAATCTAATGAAAATTTACCCAGTGTAGAAGGTCAAAACTCAGACCTCTCTTGTTTTCATGATAAAGAGCATATTTGTGCAAAAGAAAGGATAAAATAATCGTTTCTTTCTTACCACCTATTCCTGCATTTATCTTTTCTCCTGTCAGCAGGAAAAAGAAAAATTCTGGTTTTAACGATGAAATTTCTTTGAAAAAATATGTAGCTGAATCAGTTTTCTCTCTTTTTCTTTTGTCTGAGAAAACCTCTTCAGTTTTTATCACAAGAATTTTAAGGAGTCTTCTCGTATGACTAGAACAAAAAAAGAATTTGTATTAAAAAGGTTTACCGTATATATGGGGAAGAAAAAATATCTCATTCCCATTTCTCTTCTGTTATCAGGACTATCAGCTACCTTAAATATGGTTCCATTCATACTTATTTGGATGATTATTCGCTCACTTTTAGAAAATCCTCAAGCAATGCAATTTTCTTCTTTGAGTTGGTACGCTTGGCTTGCGTTCATCAGTGCAATCAGTTCACTGATTCTCTATTTTGGTGCTCTTATGAGCTCGCACCTTGCTGCTTTTCATGTTGAAGTCGGCATGCAAAAAGTAGGTATGGAAAAAATACTTTCAATGCCTTTAGGTTTCTTTGAAACATATTCAAGTGGTAAAATTAGAAAAATTGTCAATGATGGTGCAGGAACTACTCACTCATTTTTAGCACATCAATTACCTGATGTAGCAGGAAGTGTGGTTGCCCCGATACTCCTTTTAATTCTTCTGTTTGTCATTGATTGGAGAATGGGCATTGCCTCTCTCATACCAATCATTTTCGGTTTCATTTTAATGTATTTTATGACAAACACAAAAGGGAAAAACTTTCAAAAGCAATACTATGATTCGTTAGAAGAAATGAGTGCTGAATCGGTTGAATATGTCAGAGGGATTCCTGTAGTTAAAACTTTTGGACAGACCATCTTCTCTTTTAAACGATTCTACCGAAGTATCGTCAAGTACAAAGAAATGGTTATTGCATTTACCCTTCTCTGGCGAAAACCCATGTCACTTTTTACTGTTGTTATGGAAAGTACCGCATTCTTTTTGGTCCCAACCAGTATTTTCCTCATTGGAAGAGGTGAAAATCTTCCTTTGTTACTTGCAGATTTTGTTTTTTATCTGCTCATATCACCCATTTTTTCGACCCTATTAATGAAATCGATGCATTTCCATAATAATATTATGATTGCTGAACAAGCAATTGATCGATTGGATAATCTTCTCAATTTTCCTCGCATGAAATATAGAGAAAAATCAGAAATTATGAAAAATCATACCATTACCTGCACCAACGTAGGATTTTCCTATGAAGGAAGTAAAACAAAGGCACTCGATGGTATTCAATTTTCCATAAAGGAAGGTGAAACTGTTGCGCTGATAGGACCTTCAGGTGGAGGGAAAACGACCATTGCTCGTTTGATTGCCCGTTTTTGGGATACAGATGAAGGAGAAATTACTATTGGTGGTGTAAATGTTAAAAACATCACAAAAAATGAGCTCATGGAAACAGTATCTTTTGTATTTCAGACAACACAATTAATGAAAGGATCACTGCGGTACAATCTCTGCTTTGATCGAACTGATGTCAGTGATGAGGAAATTAATCAAGCACTGATAGATTCACAATCACTTGAAATCATTGAGAAACTTGCCGATGGGATTGATACCGTCATAGGGACAAAGGGAACGTATCTTTCTGGAGGAGAACAACAAAGAATTGCACTTGCAAGAGCTATGATTAAAAATGCACCTATCGTTCTTCTTGATGAAGCAACAGCCTTCGCTGACCCTGAGAATGAACATTTAATCCAAAAAGCACTCAAAAAACTCAGTCAAAATAAAACAACATTGATGATTGCCCATCGTCTCACAACGGTGAAAGATGCCGATAAAATTCTGATTATTGACAAAGGTAAGATTATCGAAGAGGGAAATCATGTTTCTCTCCTGAAAAAGAATGGAGTCTACAAAAAAATGTGGGATGAATATCAAAGCACCATTAGTTGGAAAATTGCTACAACACAAAAGGAAGGAACAAATGATTAAGTATTTTCAAGATATATATGGAATGTCAAGAAAAGGCGCACAAGATTTATTACACGCAATAATTGGGACGATATTCATGGATTTTAGTTTCATGCTTCCCTTGGTATTTGCCTTTACTTTTCTCGAAGAATATATTGACAAACTCGGTTTGGCAGGGCATCAAACTTTTCAAGGAATACTCAGTTATTCTCTCATGACAGTTCTCTTTATCATTGTCATGTATACACTTACCTATTTCCAATACAATCTAGCCTATACCAAAGTGTATGAGGAGAGCGAAAGGAAAAGACTTAGCCTTGCAGAAACATTAAGGAAACTTCCTTTATCCTATTTTGCTCACAAAGATTTATCCGATCTAAGTGCTACAATTATGGATGACACAACCCAAATTGAAACAATTTTTTCTCATGCAGTACCTCAGCTCTATGCAGCAATTATAACAACCACCGTTTTCGGTATCATGTTATTCCTCTACAACTGGAAATTAAGTCTTGCCATTTTTTGGGTCGTACCTCTTACTATTTTGACCTTTTCACTCTCGCGCAAATTTCAAAGAAAAACGCATGAAGAAACCTTTTATACGAAGAGAGAAATCACAGAGAGCATTCAAGAAGGTCTTGAGGCTATCTATGAAATTAAATCATACAATCGAGAAAAAGAGTATGGACAATCACTCAATACACAACTCGATCACTATGAAAAATCACTTATTCATGGAGAACTGATGATGGGTGTTTTTATTAACTTATCATTTATCTTTTTAAAATTAGGGTTACCCAGTGTCATCGTCGTTGGCACCTATTTGGTTACTGCTCATGCAATTTCATTCTTTACCTATCTGGTTTTTCTCGTTGTCGCAGCACGTATCTATAATCCCATTATGGCAGCTCTTGAACATTTTGCAGCTCTTCTTTATTTACGTATTCGTATCCAAAGAATGAAAGAAATCTCTTCTAGTCCAAAGCAAATTGGCATCAATGATTTTCATCCACAAGGGTATGATATCACGTTTAAGAGTGTTTGTTTTTCCTACGAAAAAGATGTAAATATATTAAACAATGTAAGTTTTCAAGCAAAACAAGGTGAAGTGACCGCACTTGTAGGACCATCAGGCGGAGGGAAAAGTACCGTTGCAAAATTGGCAGCACGCTTTTGGGATATTGATACAGGAAAAATTGAATTGGGTGGTGTTGATATATCACAAATTAATACTGAAACTCTTTTACATGATTATTCTATTGTTTTCCAAGATGTCACTCTTTTCAATGCAAGCATTATCGATAACATACGTCTGGGAAAGGAAGGGGCAACAGACAAGGAAGTAATACAAGCGGCTCGACTTGCACAATGTGATGGATTTATACGAAACCTTCCTCAAGGCTACCATACGCATATTGGAGAAAATGGAGAAAAATTATCAGGAGGAGAGAGACAACGTATATCAATTGCTCGAGCTATTCTCAAAGATGCCCCTATTATTCTGCTCGATGAAGCAACCGCCTCTCTTGATGCAGAAAATGAAAGTAACATACAACAAGCACTCAGTGAACTCATTAAGCATAAAACCGTCCTCATCATTGCACATCGTATGAGAACTGTTTTAGGAGCTGATAAGATTATCGTGCTTAAAGATGGTCAGATTGTTGAAACAGGGACTCCTGAAAAATTACAGCACGAAAAAGGTTTGTTTGCGTCCATGCTCCAAAAACAACAAGAAGTGTAAGTTATCCCGAGTATAAAAGAGTAACTCAATCCTTGAACAAAGGATTGAGTTTCTTATGTGCATGCTTACAATCTCAGTAATTGATGGTTATCCGAAGAAAATGAAATAAATTACTTCTCTATTTCATATGGCCAACTGGTAATACCGCCAAAATCATAGACATGGGTATATCCTTCTTGTACTAATATTTTTGCAGCTTGTGCACTTCTATTGCCTGATCGACAGTAGACATAGAGTTTTTCTTCTTTATTGGGAAATTGTGCTAATACCGATTCACCCACCACATCAAGGGGAATATTGATTGCACCAACGACATGACCACTTTCATATTCAGCTTCTGTTCTCACATCAACGATAATAATGTCACTCTGACTATCAAACGCTTCTTTTGCTGTTTGTGCATCAATCTTATGGTATTGTGCTACAGTTTCTTTACTTTTATTCTCTTCTTTCATTTCTGCCTGTCCTGAAGCAAACAGGGGGCTCAGCATTGCCGATATGATAAATGCAAATAACACAATATACTTTTTCTTTATTTTCATGATTAAATCCTCTCTTATATTTTCAGTATACACCAAACATTTGCATCTGTGCGTGATGATATCACAGAGAGGAAAAACGACAGAAAAGAGTGCTACACACTCTTTTCTCATCTTTAACAGTTATACCCAAGAAAAGAAACAATAAAAGCTTGCTCATAAACAAATACAAGACAAAAAGTGATTTCCACTTTGTGTGGACTGTTCAACGCAAAAAAAACAAGCGTACAAAATTCAAAGAATAAAAAATCCTTTTCTCCACATGCTCATAACAGCAGAGAAGAAAAGGATGAAAGAGTACGCTCTTTATTTATTAGGTAATCTGAAGACCTTCACCTTCCAAGAGCGTATAACCATATTCAATAGATACCGCATAACTCATGGACGTGTTATATTCAGGATTACTTTGCTCTCGGCTAAAATCACCACCATCGTCTAAGGGTGAAAAACGCCCAACAACAATACCAACAATTCTATCATCTTCGATGCTGACAAGAGGACCTCCGGTCATACCATCATGAACCATTGAATCAAATAATAAGAGTTTTGTGCCATTATCAAGTTTTACTTTGGCACTTAACACACTACTCCTCACTGCTAGGATATGCATATCTTGGTGACCATAGGGGAATCCTAAATTCACTAAACTTGATCCCAATTGAAGGGTATCTACTTGGCCGAGTAAATAATCAGGTGTTTCAATAACAAACCCTTTATTCAACTTCAAAAGTGCCACATTATGATAGGCGTCAGTTTTGACGACATCGACACTGACTGCACCAACTTCATCAAGACTTAATCGAGAAAAGTCTTCTGCATCTTGTGGTTTCGCAACCATGAGATTTTCAAAATCATTTTCAATGATATGCGTTGTCGTTAAGAGATACCCCTTATCATGAACTAAAAATGCTGTGCCTAAAAAGATGACACTATTTTCACGCTTTCTCAATAAGATAAAGCAGGAACCGATGAATTTTTGTACCGTATTCTTATGCATTATTTTCAACCTTTTTTTGTTTTTTCTTTTTGAAAACAACTGGAGGAATATCAGCTGATTCAATTTGGAATTTCTTAGGTTTTCCCTTCTTTGCTTTGACGGAGAAGGTTTGTACCCCCAGATATTCATTTAATCCTTTTTTCAAGCTGTAACACGAAACCAACAAGACAAGGCCAAAAGGGAGTCCTGTTGCAACGACTGCTGATTGAAGTGCGGCAAGTCCACCACCAAGGAGGAGTGCTGCTGCAACAATGCCTTCTAAGATTGCCCAGAACAATCTCTGAGGAATCGGAGGATCGGGATTTCCCCCTGCGGTGATAATATCAATAACCATTGATCCTGAATCAGATGAGGTGACAAAGAAACTTACAACAACTAACACACCCAAAAGTGATGTGACGGTATTAAAAGGTAATCGCTCAAGTAAGAGGAAGAGAGAGAGCGGAACATTTTCGGTGACCAGCTCAGCAAATCCACCACCACCAAACATTTCAAGATAGAGGGCGGTATTACCAAAAACAGTCATCCACAAGAAAGTAACAAGGGTTGGAACACATAAGACACCCATGAGGAATTCACGAATCGTTCGACCACGGGATACACGTGCGATAAACATACCAACAAAAGGAGACCAAGCAATCCACCAAGCCCAATAGAATACCGTCCAATTGTTTTGCCAGTTGGTATTTTCAAAGGTTTCATTCCATGTGGAAATAACGGTAATCTTCTGTAAATAATAGCCAATATTTTCAGCAAAACCATTGAGGATAAACAAGGTTGGTCCACAGATAAAGACAAAGGTCAGTAATAAGACGGCAAGGCGAATATTTATTTCAGAGAGCTTTTTCACTCCTGAATCAAGTCCTTTAACAACCGATGTCGTTGCTATTGCCGTAATGATGACAATTAAGACCATTTGGACTCCAACACTTTGCTGAATGCCAAAGACATGGCTCAATCCTGCATTGATTTGCTGAACACCAAAGCCTAAAGAAGTGGCTACACCAAAAAGGGTTGCAACCGTTGCTAAGATGTCAATGAGATTTCCCCATCCTCCAGTAATTTTATCTCCTAAGAGTGGATAAAAAATGGTTCGAATGGACAGGGGAAGCCCTTTGTTAAAACTAAAAAAGGCTAAAGCAAGACCAATTAAGGCATAAATTGCCCATGAGTGAAGTCCCCAATGTAAAAAGGTAAATGCCATTGCTTGATGGGCTGCTTCTATTTGACCATCGACAAGGATGGGTGGATTGAGATAATGGAACATAGGTTCTGCAACGCCATAGAAGAGGAGTCCAATCCCCATGCCTGCTGAAAAGAGCATAGCAAACCAGCTAGTGGTACTAAAATCTGGTTCTGCTTCATCTCCACCTAATCGAATGTCCCCATATTTACTAAACATCAAATACAAAACAAAGAGTAAAATGATATTCACGGTAAGGGTAAAAAACCATCCTGCATTTGTGGTAATACCGGTTAATAACGGGTTGAAGATATCCCCGAGTATCCCATTAAAAAATACGGATACAATAACAAAACCGATAATTAATCCTGCTGAAGTGAAAAACACGACTGGATGTATGTCGAGTTTCTTTTTTTTTGTCTGATAACTTTCTTTTTCTTCTCTAATGATACAATAACTCCCAAAATATCTAAAAAACTCCACGAAACAAAACCCGGAGTAAAATTTCCGGGTATATGGATAAAATCTGGTAATTCATCATTGAATGAATCAACAAAAAAAGTGGATTTTAGATAATCAAATTTAATATTTCTCTATGTTGGTCAAAAATTTGCAATCTGTCAACCGTATAAAAAACGTCTTTTTATTACTCACATTGTATCACGATTTCTTAATAGATTTTGATATAAAAACCATTCAACGTACTCATTTTTCTCAGGCAAACCTATGTGGAGTTTTTTCATTTCCTTTTCAATTTTCAGAAAATGATAGAAAAAAAGAATTATTGAGATGAAAGATTATATAAATCATACCTAACCACTGAAGAAAAGATGAAAAAGGAAGACTAAAAATCCTTTCAACCTCTTCCATTTGTTTTTTATATTCGGTGTTAAGCAAAATGAAAGCACAATCATAAAATTATTAATTATTACTTAAATAATCACTATATAATAGACTCAAACATAAAAAATCAGTACTTAAATATCAAGACAATATGGTCATATTTTGAATAGACTTTTCGTG
>Ga0172378_10001075_pt1 | contig 24905 bp, 23 predicted proteins | sample GrowelOW332metaG_FD_119755 | JGI IMG/M metagenome (GOLD analysis project Ga0172378, IMG submission 119755) | Groundwater microbial communities from an aquifer near a municipal landfill in Southern Ontario, Canada - Pumphouse #3_1 metaG | ecosystem: Environmental > Aquatic > Deep subsurface >... | reverse complement strand
TCTATGACGCCGGCAGCCGTACCTCCAAAACCCTTAAACTGATAAAGAGTTGGATTGATAAGCTACTGAAGGTTTGAGATTTGGAGATAAGGAGATAATTAATTTAAGATAATTTTATGGAAAGAATGGAAAAAGAAGAGGGCAATATTCAAGAAGCAAATAATAAGAATAATAAAATTAGAATTGACAATATAGGCGAACTGATTAGGCTTTGTTTGAAGTCAGAGTTTTTTGTCGTGTTGTTTTTTCTGATGGCCGGTTTTGTATTGTATGGGGCCATTATGGTCAGACAAGTCGCGTATGGCAAGGATTCAACGGCAGCGCTACTTGCTCTTTACGTTTGGCCGATTCTCATTGGCATATTTTTCTTAGTGGTGTTCAAAAGCATGCTGTATTTCACGCGAAAAATGAAGAAAAGTACTTTTGTGGTAATTCTTTTTGCCTTGATGACCGTATTTATTCCGATATGCATAATCACCCTCTTTTCTTTGTATTGCCTTTTCGTATCTTAGCTTCTTGCTTAAACTAAAAAGGAAAGCTGTAATGTTAATCCCCAGTCCTTTTAAAAATTATCCATAAAACGCGCTGTCCCAATCCGATACCTTCCTGGCAAAAGCAATGGTTTATGACGCCGGCAGCCGTACTTCCAAAACCCTTAAACTGATAAAGAATTGGATCGATAAGCTCCTGAAGGTTTGAGATTTGGAGATAAGGATAATTAATTTAAGATAATTTTATGGAGAAGAAAACAGACAATAAAGTATCTCGCGGATTGTTTGATATTAATTCTATGACGGGTAAGATGTTTTTTGCTATTACAGCTATAGTATTTTTTCTGGTTACGACAGAAGCGACAACTTTGAATGAAAGTATACGAGCGACTTTATCTTTGGCTGTTATTATTTTACCAATACTGGCAGCTGAACCAATTTTTGAGTCAAAACGGCCAATTGTATTGCCATTTCTTATTGCGGGTCTAATAATTTTCTTAGGGACTATATTTTTCGACTTATGGCCATACAAAGAAGGCTCGGTTCTTTATCTTTCTTTTGCTATTATCTATATGGCAGGTATTTTTTTGAGAATTTTTCTCAGATTACTTAAAGAAGTTAACCTTCCAAAAATGAAACTGGTAAGAACCGATAGCGCGAGCGAGATTGTCGGACAGTGTTTGGAGGCAAAGTCTTTCAGGATGATGCTTGTTTTGGAATTATGGATGCTATTGCTGGGAACCCTATCTTTTGTGTTGACAGGTGCGTATGTTCATGACGAAATGGCAGGTATCTATGAAATTTTCTTTTTTATGGCATGCTCCGTTTTATTCTCTTTCTCCAATTTATCCGGCATGCTCTCTATTACCAAAAAAGTAAAGAAATCTCCTCTCTCCATCATCTCATTCGCAATCATAACACCAATAGCCATTCCTCTGTGCATAATATATTTCTTGATTCTCCTCTCAATTTCCGAAAAGTTGGCAGGATGGTAATAGATTCTCTCACACCTATGGCGATGACTTCCAAGGAAAGATTACCTTAAAGATAACAGACAACGAAGGGCTGACCAACACAAGCAGTGCAGAAGTAACCATTACCAACATCAACCCCACAGTATCAATCTCAAGATTTGAAATAGCCGATACTATGGATAAGTTCATCATAATAGAAGGCAATCTTATCGATCCCGGCTGGCTTGATACCCATACCGTATCAATCGATTGGGGTGACAATAGTATAGAGAACCTACCGATAAAGGAAGAAAACAATCCCAATTCCACCGGTAAAATCATTGCCACACACAAATACAAGAAGCTGAAGAACTACAGGCGAAGGTTATGGCGTATAATCGGTTAATTTGGTATTATTGGTGGTGAGAGATAGAATCGAACTATACGCAAAATACGTTTTTACAACAGACACCAAAAATCCGTATCAATCAGAAACCCGGCTTTGTATCCGGACCACACCGGAAATGGTGTGAAATGCTACATGGAAACGTTTTGTCCTGTGCGTGATTCACGCTATTTCCGGTGGATCCATAATTCATAATACACAGAGTATATCAGAGATGTCTACCGGTTAAATCAATCCGATCTATTTGCTGGAATTTAAAATATGAAAGAATTGCTCAAAGAAAATGCCGCGCTCCTGATTATTTTGCTGTTTTTTATCGCAACCTATCTTGTCTACGGAAAATTCAATGAGTTACGGATACCCGAGATGGATCCAAGTCTGGTGTCGTTCTCGAAGAGTGTTGTTTTTGGGAGCACGATTAATGCCGCTTCTGCGACGGCGGGAGAGAGAAATTTTGTTATTGATATCGGCAGCGCCGAGAAAGAAATAGATCTCGCTTATGACATGGGGGCCGGCTTGACGCGCTTTGATGTCGAGCAAAAAACTTTGGCGAGCGCCGAGGAAATAAAAAAATTGGATGAAGTTGTTTCTTATGCGCGTTCAAAAAAGATGAAAATTTATCTGGCGTATCTGGGTAGGGATTCCTGGCTGGGGACGGGCGAGGGCGGAGGCAAGGCGAACTGGGAGGATTTCAAAAAGGGGTACGAGACGGATGCAGTTTCTTTAATGGAGAGATACAAGCCGGACTTTTTCTTGATTTTGCCGGATTGTCCTTCCGGTATCGGCCGGCAGGTGGATTCCCAAAGGACGCCGGAGGAGTGGCTGGATTTTGCGAAGGAGACGGGGGTTTCGATCAAACAGGTTTCTTTTCCCACCAAAGTTGTTTTGGAAGGAATGATACTTTCCGATAAAAGGAAGTCGGGGGATGCGGCATTTGCCGAAAGAGCGCTGGAAAACAATGATGCCGCCATCAATATTTTTTCTATGAAAGTCGGGAGTGCGACGGCACTGAAAGAAGGGACGGAAGCTCTGTTGTCCATGAGGAAGAAATATCATTGGGAGGGAGAAATTTGGATGGGCAACGTGGAGAACGATTCGGGCGGCGATGTGCGGAAGCAAAAAGATTTTTTGCTTTACGCTTTGCATTCCGCCAACTCCAACGGTTTTTCCGGTGTCATATTGGGGCAGCTGCGCGATGACGCAGGCAATCGAAGCGGAGTCGTGGCGGAAGATTATTCCCCGAAAGATTCCTATGCGGCAATCAAGGAAGTAATGGCGGGGCGGAAATGATACCGAATCAACTTAATCCGCTACATAATGATTTTACATTTATCCCCCCTCACTCCGACCCTCTCCCGATAGGAGAGGGAGAAAATCCAAATACTTTATGAATGGTTTGCGGTATGGATCAAGTTAACTTGGTATAACTCAAGAATAAAATACCGTATCTGTGCAGGCTGAAATCCGACATCTTGCGATATTGTTATTTTGAATAAAATTTATTATGAAAAAAGAAAAACAGACAAAAATACTTTTGGATAAAATAGAATTTCGGAACAGGAATTTTACGATTTATCTGCGGCCGGATGCCGACGAGAGCGTGGTGGCGGAAATTTTTGACTGGCGGGATTACAAGGCGGTGGAAGAAATAATCGCCAAGAGCGATTTGCCCGTTTTGGATGTGGGCGCGCATATTGGCATATTTTCTTTGTATGCTTCCGCGCTCAATCCGACGGTAAAAATCTATGCGTTGGAGCCGGAGAAAGTCAATTTTGCCTTGCTCTTGAAAAATATTTTTGCCAATAAACTGGAAAATGTAAAAGTGCATAAAATTGCGCTCGCCGGCAAGACGGAAAAGCGGGAACTCGTCCTTGCACCGGACAGCATCAATCATCACCTTGCAGGCGCGGGCGATGAAAATGCGGCGGCGGATTCGAAACGCGAAAGTGTGCCGGCGATTTCTCCCGCGGATTTTTTCAAGACGTATAATATCGCCGCTGTCGGTCTTATGAAAATAGATATCGAGGCGGGGGAGTATGAGGTTTTTGAAAATATGTCGGACGAGGACTTTTCCAAAATTTATAACATTATTTTGGAATATCACGATTATGGCGGACGCAGTCATCGGGAGATTGAAAAAATACTTCGCGAACACGACTTTAGCGTGCAGATATCTTCTTCGCGCTTCGAGAACGACTCGGGTTTTATGCTGGCAAGGAATAAACAGGTGGGGAAGGGGTGATGAATTTTGATGGCGGTAAAGCACGGTTACCATATTATCGTTAATGTTGTAAATTTGAGTTATGCATGTTTGATTCAATCTGATATAGTCAGCATAGTTTATCATGCGCAATATATAGTGCCGATCATATGTCTTTAATCAAAAGAATTCTCCGTCGACTTGTTGCGAGGTAATTCATTTGAGGTTCTGTATATTTTAATAAACAATCCCGAACTTTATTCGGACAAACGAAACTCCTTCTCCTGCGATAAAACCCACATTTTGTCATCCTCGTAAGGATCCTGGTCCGCCTGCACTTCCCGATGTTTACCTATCGCTTTCTAAAAGCTGTCATTCCGGAATTTGTATAGCAGAAAACCGGCCTTGTATTTTTGCATCCGGATCACACCAGAAATGGTGTGAATATTACGCAAAAACGTTTTGTCCTGCGTGGTTCACACCATTTCTGGTGTGATCCGAAATCCGAAATCCATAATGCAAAATACACTCGTAAAAATGAAATACAATGCTTGCCTTACATAGATATGGGGTTCCGGATATTTTGGAGTATCAAAATTCCGGAACGACAGATATCTTCGGTTTATTCTTATTGCTTGATTTAGTGAAAGCAAAAGACCTCGTCAATTACATTTAGGATTTACGCGATTAATACTGTTTGTCATCTCGAAGGAGTACTCGACTGAGAGATCTGAGAAATGCACGAGACTTTGTTGGTACTATTTTTTACAGTAAGATTATATTTGCACAGTATTATTCCCGGATTTCTCAATCGGAGTACCTCATTTCGAAATGACAAATATTGATTGTTTCTTTTAACGGGATTGCCTTCTTGCAACAATAAGCTAATCGCGTAAGTCCTAAAAATATTAATTCATAATTTAAAAATATGAAAATCATTGAAGAATTCAAGCAGTTTGCTGTCAAAGGCAATGTTCTCGATTTGGCGGTGGCCGTCGTTATCGGGGGCGCGTTTGGCAAAATCGTTTCTTCTTTTGTGAGTGATGTTTTGATGCCGCCCATCGGACTTCTTTTGGGCAGGGTGGATTTTCGCAATTTGAAATTTGTGCTTGAAAATGCCACCGCTTCCAGCGCGGAGGTGGCTATCAATTACGGTGTTTTTTTGCAGAACGTCGTGGACTTTTTGCTTATAGCCTTTGCGGTCTTTATGGTTGTAAAATTTTCCAATCGGATTATGAAGAAAGCCGAGCAGGAAAAGCCGCAAGAAGTCGTTGCGCCCAGCGGTGAAGAAAAACTTTTGGCAGAGATTAGAGACATCTTAAAAACGAAATAGGCAAGGGCTTTTTATCTGGTGCTTTGCTAATTTGGAGTTTGCACACTCGGCTCGTTGCGATGAGAAGGTACTCCGACGAAGCAATCTCGTGAGAATAATCACAGAACTGCAATTTTAAGTTTCTGCCGCATAGGCTCGGGATTGCCGCGTTGCCGGAGTGCAGGCTTCTTGCAATGATAAAAAATATATGCGTATGAGCCCAAAAAAAGCGCATGGGGATAAATGCTCCCGATTTTTTTGATTTTTTTATAAAAATGTAAGATAATGAGGAATATGAACATCGCCTTGATGCCAAAATAAAATAGGTTTTGGAAATGTAATAAAAACGGGCAGGGAGAAAGTTGGAGGAACCCCTTGTTTCTTTCGCGTTTTTTTGTTTTTATGAAGAGTATAATTGGCTTTTAACGATAAAAGGATGCATTTAGAGGAGAGTTCCAGGCTTATCTCAGACTTATACAGCGCTAAAACCGAGCAGGAGGTTTGTGACGTTTTGGAGTTTATGGGCGAATCGGGGGATGGCGTCTTCGTCTATCCTATCTTGGATGGATACAAGAAATACAAGAATTCTTCTGTCGGTTGCTATTTCTTGTGGAGCATGTCTCTTTTGGACTATTCGAATTTGGGGGAGGCATTGGATGAGCTTTTGGGGAATTATGATATCCGGAGAGACCACATTCCGATGGTGTTGTTTTTTATGGCGGAGAGAAATTATTCCAGCGACGTTGGCGATCGAATGGCGGCGATGTATCTTGATTCTTGCACCGATCCGGAATTTCGCGCGGATTTTAATTTGAACGGAATAGGGCTGGGGTGCGTTTTGGGCTATCTTTTCAGGGAGAATCTTCTTTTTCAATACGAGGGAAAATTGCGCGAGCTTGTCTTTAGCAAGAATTCCAATCCGGTAGAACAAGCGGTGGCTCTGATCTATCTTTTGGAAATCAGACAAGAGGAACAGCTGGGATTTTTTATTGACAATTATTTCACTGAAATTCAGAATGCCAATATGGAAAAAGGCATTGCCAGGGAAATTGTTTTTTGCGATACGAACAACGCCAGAAAATTAAAAAAGCTTATTTTGGAAAATGGCGATGCCGATGCCGTGGCGATACTGGAGAAGCTTGGCAAAAAGGCGGGTTCTTTTCCGTCGGATGCTTCGGAAAATGTCATATACAGCAATGCGAATGCTGTGACCAAAATAGGCATTCTGAGGGCGCAGATAAATAATAAAACGCTTGCAAGCGAGGAATTCGGTTTCGCGGTTTTTCCGGGGAATGAGCTTTTGATATATTTGTCTCATTCTGCGGATGATCGAGAAATATTTTTCAGCATGTGCGGGGATCTGCTTGAAGTTGTGGGTGACGTGAGTCCGGACATAAAAAGCCATAGTTTCGACAAAAAAGAATTTCTGGAATTGCCGATGGATGTTGCCGAGGACAAAGAGGAAACGCTTCTTGCCCGGCTTATATCATTTCTTGATTCTCATGAGATTGGGGATGATTATAATCTTTTTGGTTTTAGACAGCTTGTCTTTGCGCTGGAGCTGATGGTGAAACACGAAGAGGACGAAAATTTTTTCCAGACTCTGAGGCGGATGGGGGTGGAGCCGATGTATCGTGAAAAAAAGTGGCACAGTCTCCACAGTTTCTTTCTTAATTATTACATTCAAGTTTTGGAGAATATGAGCAAGGACATGAATCGTCTCACCAAGCGGAGTGAAGAATCTCAAACCGGTGCGGGATAAAACAGGATATTTCGAAATCCCTTGGGAAGCGATATGGAAAATAAAAGTTTTCAGAAGAGCGATATTTTTAGAAGTAATATAAAAACAATGATTAAAGTTGAACATCTGACGAAAAAGTATGGAGATTTCACCGCGCTGAGCGACGTGTCTTTTGAACTCAAAGAAGGGGAAGTGGTCGGACTTTTGGGGCCGAATGGCGCGGGAAAGACGACGCTGCTTCGCATTCTGGTATCCTTTTTGAAACCCGACGCGGGCGAGGTGGAAATCGAGGGGATGAATGTCAGCCAGCCTCTTTTGGAGCAGAAAATAAAAAGCAAAATCGGGTATCTGCCGGAGCAGGCTCCTCTTTATGAAGATATGCTGGTTTGCGAATACTTGGAATTTATCGGCAAGATGCAGGGCATAGGCGAAGAAGAAATCGCAGGCAAAGTGGAGGACGTGATCAAAAGATGCGCGCTTGGTGAAAAAAAGAACGCGGAAATAAGCACGCTCTCCAAGGGCTATCGGCAAAGAGTCGGCATTGCGCAGGCGCTTATTCATAATCCCAAAATAATTATTCTTGACGAGCCGACCACCGGGCTGGATCCGAAACAACGAATTGAAATCCGCGATCTCATCAAGGAAATCGGCAAGGACCGGACGGTTATTTTGTCGAGCCATATTCTTTCCGAGGTAAGCTCGACTTGCTCCCGTGTCATTATCATCAATCGGGGAAAAATTGCGGCGGACGGTAATCCGGAGGATTTGGAAAACGAGGGCAAAGGAAGCGCGCTCATAAAGATAGAAATCAAAAACGAGCCTTCGTCGCTGAAAGAAAAATTGCAAAGCCTGGACAGTGTTGTTGCGGTCAAGTCCGAGGGCGGGAAGATTGATATCGAAGTCCGGGGAGATGTCGACATTCGCGCCGAGGTTGCAAAAACGGTGGTGGAAAGCGGCGCGGGACTTTTGGCGCTTGAGAGGCAGGAAACCAGCTTGGAGGATATATTTATCAAATTAACGAATCAAGGAAATGAATAGAACTATTACGCTCGCAAAAAAGGAACTCAATTCCTATTTCAATTCCCCTTTGGGCTATCTGGTTTCCAGCGTTTTTCTGGTAGCCAGCGGCTATCTTTTTATGCAGGGATTTTTTATTTCCGGTCAAGCTACGATGCGCGGATTTTTCGCGCTGATGCCGGCCGTCTTGATTTTCATTTTACCGGCGGTCACGATGTCGTCCTGGGCGGAAGAGAAAAGAAGCGGCACGGCGGAAGTGCTGCTTACTTTGCCGCTGGAAAATATTCAAGCGGTCTTGGGAAAATTTTTGGCGGCTTTCGTCTTTTTGGCTCTGCTGCTCTTATTCACCTTTTTCATTCCGCTAATGCTGGGAACCGTGAGCAATCCCGACTGGGGACTGATTTCCGCCGGCTATCTGGGAACGCTTTTTTTGGGCGCGGCTTACATTGCCATCGGGCTTTGGGTGTCTTCAATCACCAAAAATCAAATCACGGCATTTCTTTCGGCGCTGGTGGTGATATTTATTTTTTATATCGCGGGCAGTTCTTTCATACTGGATACCATGCCGTCCGTCGTTGCCTCCATCGGAAAAAACATCAGCTTAGCGACGCACTTCAATTCCATTTTGCGCGGCGTCGTTTCGCTCAAAGATTTGGTCTATTACATTTCCGTCGTGATATTTTTCATATTCTTAAACACGCAAGCGGTCAAAGAGAGGAAGTGGAAATAGTTTTTTGAAAATAAAAAAGCCGTTTGATCGGGTATGAAATGATTTCTGTTAATATAATATTTAAAATCTTATGAAACTTAAATTTCCGAAAATCAAAAAACTGTCGAAATCACCGCGGAATATTTTGAAATCTCCTCAAGGCTCTGCTGCGATTTTTCTGATTTTTCTGTTGGCAGTGAATTACTTGGTATCACAGAGTTCTCTCTATCTCGATTTGACGCAGGACAAAATCTATACCGCCTCGGATGCCTCCAATAATATTTTGGGCAAGCTGGAAAAGCCGGTGACGGTTACTTTCTATATTTCCAAAGACTTGCCGTCGGACTCCGTGCTTTTCAAGACTCAAATTCAGGACGTTCTGAATCAGTATGAAGACCTTTCCAAGGGCAAACTCACGATAAAATATGAGGCGCCGGATAACGAGACTGCCACCGTGCAGGATCTGGCAGCCAAGGGGATTCCGCAGCTGCGGAGCCAAGTAGTGGAGAAGGATAAAGTTGAGGTCAAGAATTTTTTCTTCGGCGCAATCGTTTCTTCCGGCGAGGGGGACAGCGCGAAGATGGAGGCTTTGCCGAGCGTAACGGCGCTGGAAAGTTTCGAATATGATTTGGTCTCCGCCGTTTATTCCGTTTCCAAAGAAAACAAAGAGACGGTCGCTTTTTTGCAAGGGCACGGCGAAAAAACCATGACCACAGATGATCTTGCAAAATCTTATACCATTGAGAATGTGAATATTTTCACTGAGGAAGGAAAGAAAGGGTTTTATGCGGCCGCGGCGGCTCCGGCAACGGAAGCCTCCGCAACCGGCACCGCGGAGAAAAAACCAATCGAATTCAAAACCTTGATTATTGCCGGACCTACGAGCAATTTGAGCGAGGCGGAAATGGCGGTCTTGGATGAATTCGTTGCCAAGGGCGGCAAGGTCGTGGTGCTGTCGGAAAAAATCAATATCGACACGGCGCAAGGCTTTGTTACAAAAAATATCGAGACCAATATAAATGATTTTACCAAGAAGTACGGCATTGAGATAAATAACGACCTGGTTTACGACCAGATGAATTCGCCCATATCTTATCAGACGCAAGGCTATTATATGACCAAGGCGTATCCTTATTGGGTAAGGGCAATCAGGGAAAATTTCAGCGACCATCCGGCGCTGTCCAAAATCGAGGCGCTGACTTTCCTTTGGGCTTCTTCCCTCAAGACGGAAGGCAAGGATGGCTACGATGTGAAGAGTCTCATCACCTCCAGTGACAAGGGCGAGGCTGTCTCGGAAAATATTTCCATTGCTCCCGATGCCAATCTTTCTTTCCTTAGCGGCGGCAAAAAAACTTTGGCGGCAATCTCGACGGCGCAGAACGGTGGCGGGCAGGTGGTCGTAATCGGTGACAGCGACTTCGTCTCGCCGGTATTTATGGATCCGATTTCCGATAACGAAATATTTTTCACAAATCTTGTCGACAGTATTTCCAGTTCCGCCAATTTGTCCTCAGTTCGTGCCAAGAATATTTCCGACCGACCAATCGAAGAACTGAGCGACAGCCAGAAAAACGCTTGGAAATTTGCAACGATAGTCGGCGGCGCAATTATCATTTCCGCTTATGGATTCATCCGCATCAGAAAACGCAAAAAGAAAAGCACCACGGAAATATTGAATTAAAGAACAGCGCGCCGGACGGATTATCAAACGGAGTGTTTTGCGGAGTAATACGCGGAGTAGCATGGCTTCAGCCTGCGCCACTGCCCAATGCGGAAAGAACAAACACATGCAATATCGGCAGGATAACCTTTTATCTTTTTGTAGAGACGCGATTTATCGCGTCTTTTGTTTATGGTCAAGACGCGCTTCTTCAAGCTTATCAAAAAATTTACCACGTTCTCTATTTTATGTATAAGTTGTATTTTGCATTATGGACCACACCAGAAATGGTGTGAATGCTACGCAAAAAACGTTTTACCCCGCGTGGTTCACACCATTTCTGGTGTGATCCGGATACAAAAAAACAATTTACCAAAACGGAGTAGCATGGCTTCAGCCTGCGCCGCTGTCCAATGCCCGTAAAAACTCGCGTATACGTTCGTTCCATCCGCTTGGGGCAACCGCGCAGGCTAAAGCCAGCTACTCCAGGATACTCCGGGATGCCGTTCGCGTTTGGCAGAGAAAATTTAAATGTCCTCTTGCAGTTTTTTCTGGAGGAAAAAACCGACGGGAATCGGCAGCCAGAAGGAGAGGCATCTGTATAATAATACCGCCGTGATTGATGTCTCCCAAGAAACCCCCATCAGCACAAAAAAATACGTCATACTTCCTTCGTACACCAACAGAGATCCGGGGGATGTCGGCACCAAGGTTATGATTTGCGTCAGGATATATCCAAGTATGACGGTTATCATGTCGACAGAGGCGCCGATCCCGGAGAAAATCGCGTAAATGGTAAATATGTCGCAGGCGGAGATTCCTACATTGCAGGCTATCGCTCGCGAGACGATGCCTCTTTTCGAAATAAGTATTTTTAACGGATTTTCGTTATAACCGTATTCCGACCGCAGAATTTCTTCGTACTTCTCCAGCTTTCTTCCGATGAAATTGATTCGTTTTAATTTATCGATAATATACAAAAATACTTTTTTTCTTTCCGCAACAACCATGAGCAGACTCAACAGCGTATATATGATTATGCCGGTAATCAGCAGGGCGTTGAAAGAATGCGGGAAGTGGTAGAAAAGTCCGGCGAAAATTATCAGTTCGATGGTGACGATTCTCGACAGATAAACTATTAACAGCCCAAACAATATGAAAGCCAATGACCGTGTTGCGGATATGCCTCTTTTGGACAACAGCTTTGAAAAGAAAGTATCGCCGCTAAGTCCTACGCTGGGAACTGTAGAATTGAAAAATAACATCGTGATGCTGATCTGAAAAAGTTCTTTCAAAGAAAAAATCGTATTGTCCATATACGCCAGCAATAAAAGCTGATAGGCGCGCGAATTCAGATAATAGGTTCCGATTTGCGAGATAAGCGCCGCGAAAAGCCATAATGGCTGCATCCTCTCGAACAGCATAAAATCGTTTTTGATCGTACCGAAATATTCAATGCAAAAAATAACCAGCACGAAAATCACCGGATAAAATAAAATCGCGGATATACCGGGGAGTTCTTTTTTGTCTGAGGGCATATGTGTGCTTAGACAATTATAAAAGGAAGTAAAACATTCTTGTCGCGCGCAAGATTCAGGAAGCGGACTACTTATTCAGAATAGCAAAAAAATGAACTATCCGCCATATTGATTGTGTGTTTGACTTGTTATTGCGAGGAGCGGATAATTTTGCGAAATATATATTTTTCTGTTAATATGAAAAAGTCATTAAGTCATTAAATCAAATTATGATTAGTAACAAGCTGTCATCCAAAAAGATGATTTCGAGTGTTGTTGTGTTAGCTGTCGTCGCAGTAGGCGCGATACTGTATTTTTCTTCGTTAAAAAAATCACCAGAGGTTGCTCCACGGATAAAAACCAACCAGTCCGCAACCAGTGCGGCTCCTACATCGGATCAATCCGTAACAGCTGATAAAACTTCTATGTCAGATCAGCAAGAACCGGAAAAGCTGACTCCGATAAAAAATGTATCTCCGACTTCCAAACCTGCACAAGCAGAATTGGACAGAATTGACACATCGAACTGGAAGATATATACAGATCCCGATTACGGATATGAAATTAAATATCCTTCCGATTGGTCAATAATTGCACAAGGGGATTCCGGGGTTAATTTTCTTGCTCCTGAAACTCCGAAATTTAATCCGGGCGAACCGGGAGAGGGGGATGTTTGGATTAGTACGCAAAAGTCAGGTCCTTCTTATGCTCCCGAATGGTATTTTGAGAAAACATCTGTTACGGTTAATGGAAATAAAGCAATCCTTTATATGGGAGTAGACGGCGGGCAAGATACTCAGTATCCGGATATTAGTTATACAACATTAGCCTTGGAAAAGGATTCAAAAGAAATAAACATACAATATCCGGATCATTTAGAGGAAAAAGACGGTGCCAAATATATAGGCATATATTATAAGATGATTGATACCTTCAAGTTCACTGAATAAATTTCTTATATGGCCTGGGCTGGGAATTGAAGGAACAAGATAATTCTTGTTCTTTTTATCAGCAGGTATCTCTGACATAGCTCGTTGTATTTTGCATTATGGATTTCGGATCACAACACCGAAAATGGTGTGAACAATGCAGGACAAAACGTTCTTGCGTAGCATTTCACACCATCTCCGGTGTGACCTGGATGCAAAAAAACAATTTACCAAACGGAGTAGCATGGCTTTAGCCTGCGCCGCTGTCCAATGCAAAAAAGAACAAATGCATACATTCGTTCCATTCGCTTGGGACAACCGCGCAGGCTAAAGCCATGCTACTCCGCTTGCCATTTCACCTGTTACTCCACCTTTCAGCTTCGCTTTACACAAAAGCCATCCTAACAGTTTTTCTTTCAACATTTCCTCATTTGCGTTATAATAACCTTGTCCCTCAATAAATGGGTTTGGCTTATCTTAGCCAAAGTGGTTCCGCTAAGATAAGCCAAAACTTTTAAAAAGGGACATGCTTAATGTAAAAGTAAAATCATTATTTTTCTTTAACGCTAATTCGAAACATGAAGGATGCAAAAAGCTTGGCTCGGAAAGGGCTGACGGCGGCGGAGGCCGAGAGGAGACTCAGAGAATTCGGTGAGAATGCGGTTTTTAAGAAAAAGAAAATCGGGCCTTTTCTTATTTTTCTCAGCAAGCTGAAGAATCCCATCTTTCTTTTGATGATCGCCGTTTCGGCCGTTTCCTTTTTTATGGGGGCTATTTCCAGCGCGGTGATTGTGGTGTTGATGGTGCTTCTTTCTGCGGGGCTGGATTTTCTCAATACTTATAAGTCGCAGCAAAGCGTGGAGAAACTGGCGTCGCGGGTTGCGACCAGGGTGACGGTGGTGCGCGACGGCAAGAAGAAAGAGATTGATTTCAAAAACGTCGTTTTGGGGGATGTGGTATTTTTGTCGGCGGGAAATGTGGTCCCGGCGGATTGTCGGATTCTTGAGAGCGATGATTTTTTCGTGAACCAGTCGTCTCTTACCGGAGAGTCCATTCCCTCGGAAAAAATGGCGGGGAATGCGGAGAACGGATTGTCGGCGCAAAGTCTCGGCGTGGCGAAGGAAAAAATAAGCGCGGAGGACAGGGACATAGTTTTTATGGGCACAAGCGTTGTGAGCGGCTTTGCTACGGTCGAGGTTGTGCAGACGGGGGCGGACACCGAGTTTGGAAAAATTGCGGCGGCGCTCAGCGGCACCGAGCCCAAGACGGATTTCGAAAACAACATGATGAGTTTCGGAATGTTTGTCACCAAGCTGATATTCTATATGGTCTGTTTTGTTTTTGCGATTTATCTCATCAAAAATTATGCCAACCTTACGAGCAATGTGCTTGTTCAGGCATTCACTTTTGCGCTTGCCATCACCATCGGGGTCACTCCGGATATGCTGCCGGCGATAATTACGGTGTGTCTCAGCAAGGGGTCGCAGCGAATGGCAAAGAAGCAGGTCATCGTCAAACATCTGGCATCAATCGAGAATTTCGGCAGCCTGGATATTTTGTGTACCGACAAGACAGGCACTCTCACCAAGGACAAAATCGCTCTGGTGAAATATGTCAATTATGAAGGCAGGGATTCCGAGGAAGTGTTGCGGCTGGGAAACTTGAGCAGCCATTTCCATACCGGAGTGCAGAATCCGCTGGACGGCGCGATCAATGAATTCAAGGGCGCGGATATTTCGGGCTGGAAAAAAGTTGACGAGATTCCGTATGACTTTATGCGCAAACGAAGTTCGATGGTCGTGGAAAAAGACGGGAAGAGAATTCTCATCTGCAAGGGCGCGCCGGAAGAAATTATAAAGATCAGTAAGTCATATGAGTTGGACGGCACGGTCAGTGAAGACGGCGGGCGGGCGGAAATTGTCGATAAAAAATTCAGAGATTTGAGCGCGGACGGTTTCAGGGTTTTGGGAGTGTGCTACAAAGAGATAATTTCCGACGGCACAAAAATTTACGAGAAGGAATATGAGACGGAAATGATTTTTGCGGGCTTTTTGGCATTTTTGGATCCGCCAAAAGCGGACGTGAAAAAGACGCTGGACGAAATCAATGCGCTTGGGATAGAAGTTAAAATTCTGACGGGGGACAATGAACTTCTGGCGCAGAAAATTTGCCGGGACATCGGGCTTGAGATTACAGGAACCGTTACCGGCGCGCAGATTTCCCAAATGGACGATGCACAACTGACGGAAGCAGCGATGCGGGCGAATATTTTTGCGCGGCTTGATCCGGCGCAAAAAGAAAGAATAATATTGATTCTCAAAAAGGCGGGCAAGTCGGTCGGATATTTGGGGGACGGGATCAACGATGCGCCGGCGCTCAAAGCCGCCGATGTGGGGATTTCCGTCGACAACGCGGTGGATATTGCCAAAGATACGGCTGACATTATTTTGTTGAAGAAAAGTTTGGAGTCGCTCAAGGACGGAATCATTGAGGGCAGGAAGACTTTTCACAATACACTCAAGTATGTCCTGATGGGGCTTTCATCCAATTTCGGCAATATGTTTTCGATGATGGGCGCAGTCACTTTTCTGCCCTTTTTGCCGATGTTGCCGGGGCAGATACTTTTCAATAATTTCGTTTACGATGCGGCCCAGTTTTCTTTGCCTACCGACGAGGTGGACGGGGACGATCTCAAACGTCCGGCTCATTGGGATCTGAAATTCATCAGAAAATATATGATAGTGTTCGGACTGGTGAGCTCGGCCTTCGATTTCTTGACTTTCTATTTGCTTTTCTTCGTCTATCATCTTGACGAGCATCAATTTCAAACCGGCTGGCTCATTGAGTCTTTCGCCACGCAGACGCTGGTTATTTATATAATCCGAACAAAGAAAGTTCCGTTTCTGCAAAGCAGTCCGAGCAAGCCACTGCTGGTTACGACGTTATTGGCCGTGCTGGGAGTATGGCTGGTGCAGTTCACCTATTTCGGAAAGCTGCTGGAGCTGGAAAGGCTGCCGCTTAAAATTATGGCGATCATCGCCAGCTATGTGGTGGTTTATCTGGTCTTGGTGGAAATCGTGAAGAGGATTTTTTACAAGACGTACTTCAAAGGTTTGCGGAAGAAAGAGTTGGTGGGTGACGGAAAAGTGCAGGCGGGATAAATCTACTTTTTGCGTTTTTATCTTTTTGTAAACTTTGCGTGTTATTTCATTAAACGGCGAGGACAGTCCTTTTGATGCGGTAAGGACTGTCCTCTTCGTACCCCCTGCAGAGAGAACAAGCATGTGCGAGTATTTTAGTGGACTTGGGACAGTCGCGCAGGCTAAAGCCTGCTACTCCGGGCATAAGCTTTCACTTCGCATTACATTTCGAAAAAACGGTGAGGACAGTCCCTTTGGTTCTGTAAGGACTGTCCTTTTCGCACCCCGTTTTTTATTGACTTATCGTTCGATTTATATTATTCTGAGTTTAGGTGAAGAGTTCGTTTTATACAACTCGTTTAAGTGGAGGGCTGTTTTTTTTAGTTTAATAAGACGAAAAATATGGCAGAGGAAGTAATCTTGAGATTTGATGAAGTTACATTTGAGTACGTGCACAAAAAGCCGCTTCTGGAGGAGGCGAGTTTTTGCGTGCATAAGGGGGCGAAAATTACGCTGATGGGGCAGAACGGGGCGGGCAAGAGCAGTCTTTTCGGTCTGATCCGCGGGGAGCTTAAGCCGACCAAGGGACAGATATCGATTAACAAGGATCTGACGATTGCGACGGCGCTGCAGGTGGTGGCGCGCGAGGATTTGGATTTGACGGTGGCGGAATATTTCGCCAAGGCTTTTCCGGAGCCGCAGCCCAATCTGCTCAGTCTGGCGAGCAAAGTGATGCGGGCGGTTAATTTGGAAGTGCCGACGGATCGCAAGGTGGGCGAACTTTCCGGCGGACAGCAAGCGCGCCTGCTGCTGGCTTTCGCGCTCATTCAAAATCCGGACATCTTGCTGCTGGACGAGCCGACCAATAATTTGGACGAAAAAGGAATCGATCATCTGATCAATTTTCTGATCGGCTATGATAAAACCTTGATAGTGATTTCGCACGATGCCGGTTTTTTGAATTGCTTCACGGAGGGGGTGCTGTATCTCGACAGTTTTACCAAGAAGGTTGAAAATTATGTCGGGGATTATTACTCGGTGGTGGAGGAAATCAATTCTCGCATCGAGAAGGAACAGAAGAAAAACGCGCAATTGGAAAAGCAGATTCAGGACCGCAAGGAGAAGGTGAACTTTTTCGCGCACAAAGGAGGCAAGATGCGCAAGCTGGCTTCCAAGATGAAGGAGGAGACCGAGGAGCTGGAGGAAAATATGGTGGAGGTGCGGCGCGACGACAAGACTATTCGCAATTTTACGATTCCGGCACAGGAAGAGATTAGCGGGGACATCGTGACTATCGGTTCGGTGAAAGTGATGAAGGAGGGAGAGCCGCAAGTGCGTCCGGTGGAAAAAATTATGCACAAACATTCAAGGCTGCTGGTTACCGGTCCGAACGGAATGGGCAAGAGCACGCTTTTGAAATCCATCGTCAACGCCGAGACGGAAGGCGCGAAGATTGCCGAGGGGGTGAAGGTGGGATATTATTCGCAGGATTTTTCCACGCTTGATTTCGACCAGACCGTTTTTGATTCGCTCAAAGAGGCGATGGGCAACAGTAATGACGAGCAGTATATGCGGTCAACTGCGGCGGGATTTCTCATCACCGGCAACTTGATGGCGCACAAAGTTTCTTATTTGTCCGAGGGGCAGAAAGGACTTTTGTCTTTCGCGCGTCTGGTACTGATGAAGCCGGGGCTTCTGGTGATGGACGAGCCGACCAATCACATCAACTTCCGCCACATTCCCGTTATCGCCGAGGCGCTCAACGACTACGAAGGCGCGATGATATTGGTGAGTCATATGCAGGAATTTGTGGAGGAGATAAGATTTGATGAAGTGCTGGATTTGGAAACCATATAGGGGAAGGTTTTAAAGACAAACAAGGACAGTCCTTTTGATGCGGCAAGGACTGTCCTTTTAAATGTGCTTGAAAAAATATTTCCTTTTTTGCGTAGTAATAAATATAGACGCTAAACGGTAATTGCAAAAATATGAAAAAAGACGGCAAATTATTAAAGCCCATTCTTACCTCGCTTGGTGCTATTGCGCTGATTGTTTCCGGTTCGGTAATTTTTGGCAATAAGGGAAAAACGGAGAATGATTCCGTTTCCAATGGCGGGAGCGATGACAAGATCGCGACTTCGGACGTGGCGCAAACCAATCTTGCGGTCTCGGCTAATAAATGCCGCGGGTGCGGAAAGTGTGTGCGCATTGATCCGGAGCATTTTGCGCTTGATGTGGAAAATCGCGTGGCGATTGTTATCTCGACGGAAAATTTGGGTTCGGAGAGTCTGCAATTGGCGGCCAATAATTGCGACGGCGCGGCTATCATAATTTCTTAGAAACAAAAAATATGTCGGGGGAATATAATTTTTTCGCAATACTCGCTTGCACTCTCGGCGCGTATTATATAAGTCTGATGCTTGTCACAAAGAAGAATATTACGCTTTTGCAGCATCGGAAATTTTGGAACATTGTCTTGTTGATAGGCTTCCTCGTATCGGGAATGTTCGGAATGTTGATGTCGTTCCTCATCGACAGCGGCATTCGCATCCCTTATTACACAACCATCTTATGGTTGCATGTTGAATTGGGAATTGTGATGGCGGTCGTTTCCATATTCCACCTGCTTTGGCACAGGCGGTATTATTGGAAACCGAAAAAGACAAAATAAATTTCATAGAGACGCGTTGCATGCGTCTTTTTGCACCCCCTTTGTAGAGACGTCGATTTATCGCGTCTCCTGCATCGTTCATCTTGTTTCTTCTGTTTCTATCTCCTATAAAGATGCAATATTTTGCGTCTGGTTTTTTATCATTCCGTTTCGTATTTGGAGACGCGATGAATCGACAAAAGAGACGCGATAAATCCACATCCAGAGACGCGATGAATCGACGTCTCTACAAGCGAAAGTAAAATGGGGATTTTGTTGATTTTTAGGAGAAAAGAGGGTAGGATGAAAATATTACCGAGGTGAGATGAAAATAAGCGCTAAATATTCAAAGTGTGGTTTTATGAAAATTGATAAAAATTTTTTGAAGAAATGTTTGTTTGCTTTTTCCGTAATTTTCGCAGCGTGTGTTCTCTTTGTCGTTGCGCTGGATTATTCGGTGCAGAGGTCCGGTGAAGATTCCATCTATAGCGCCAAGGACGTGCCGCAAAAAGAAGTTGTGCTGGTGCTGGGAGCGAAGGTATATAGTGACGGCAGATTGAGCGATATGTTTCGCGACCGGATTGACACGGCTGTCGGACTATATAAGACGGGAAAGGTTGAGAAGATTTTGGTGAGCGGGGATCACGGCACAAAAGGATACGACGAGGTGAATGCCGCCAAAGATTATATTTTGCAGCAAGGCGTGCCCGGAGCGGATATCTTTTTGGATCACGCCGGGTTTGATACTTATGACAGCGTCTATCGGGCGCGGGATGTGTTTCAAGTGAAGTCGATGATTATCGTGACACAGAAGTACCATCTGCCGCGCGCTTTATATATTGCGGACGGTTTGGACGCGGATGCCGTAGGTGTCGGTGCGGATTTGCGCGCTTACGGCGGGCAGGATGCCAGGGATTTTCGGGAGAGGTTTGCGGTGGTGAAGGCCTGGCTTGATGTGGCTTTGCAATCCAAACCGAAATATTCGGGCAAGCCGGTTCCGGTATCGGGAGAAGGATTTGCGAGTTGGGATTGAGGAATGTTGTTTTTTTGTAGAGACGTCGATTCATCGCGTCTCGCATTTTCAAGATAAAACATCAAAATGCAAAAGAGAGTGCGGGCAATAATTTGCGAGGAGGACAGATATCTTTTTATTCATCGCGTTACGAAGGAAAAGGAATATTGGGTTTTTCCGGGCGGCGGAGTTGAAGAAGATGATGCCAGCTTGGAGGCGGCGCTGATCCGCGAATGCGAGGAGGAGTTGGGTGTGCAGGTGGAAGTCGGGGAATTTTTTACCAAGACTTATTTTATGATGGACGGAGAGGAACAGGAGCAGCACATTTATTTTTGTAAAATCATAAGCGGCGAAACCGGCACAGGTCAGGGGCCGGAGTTTCAGGAGGGCACCGGCTATGAGGGGAGTTTTGAAGCCGAATGGGTTCATATAACGGAGATGAAAGAAAAATATATTTTGCCGAAGGAGGTTAAAGATTTGATTGTAAAGAAATAATATGAAAATAGTTCATAAAACGGAAAGAAAACTTTTTAAAAACAATGAAAATTGCGATGTGCTTGAGTATGATTTGGGGTGCGCGGATTTGGGCGGGGCGGCGGCGGAAATTCGAGGGAGATATCCGGACAGCGGTCGGGTTGTAAATGCGGAGTGTAAAGAAGTAGCTTATATTTTGAAAGGTGCGGGAGAAGTTAATGCCGAGGGAAATGAGATGAAATTTGCGGCGGGAGATGTAATCGTGATAGAAAAAGGTGAGAGATATTTTTGGGAAGGAAATTTTTCGGCTCTGCTCTTTTCCGCTCCGGCATGGAGGGCGGGACAATGCGAGAAGGTGGATTAGATGGAATTTAATTTAACTCGTTATATGTGATTTTACAGAATGCCTTTTGCGGGTCATATGCATTATATAATTCAAGCCAATCTCGCCGAAGCCGGTTTTCAGACCGGAGCTGGCTCATTCTTTTGAATGTATAATACTAAATTAACTTAATCCGTTACATAATGATTTTACATTTATTCCCCCTCACCCCGACCCTCTCCCGATAGGAGAGGGAGAAACTCCAAATACTTTATAAAAGGATTGTGGTACGTATTAAGTTAATTCGGTGTTTAGTAACGGGATCCCGGATATTTGCTGCGCAAATTCCGGGATGACAGCTTTTTAGAAAGCAATACCTGTTAAAGGAAACAATCAATATCTGTCATTTCGAAATGAGGTACTCCGATTGAGAAATCCGGGAATAATACTATGCAAATATAATCTTACTGTAAAAAATAATATCAACAAAGTTTTCGTGCATTTCCCAGATCTCTCAGTCGAGTACTCCTTCGAGATGACAAATGGGGTCAATCTTCAATACTTTCTTTTTCACGATAGAACATACATTTTGTCATTCTGGTAAGAATCCCTTGGTTACCGTTTAACTTGTATACAAGAGATCTTTACAAAGATGACAAAAGGAATGTATCAATGCGGGAATTATAAAAAAGTGATTTTATATGGTTCAAACGCGTAAGTCTTATTGTGGAAAGTTTAAGGGATCCTTACGAGGATGACAAAATATGGGTTTTATCACAGAAGAAGCTTTTGGGATTGACAAAATAAAGATGAGCTATTAAAGAATGAGCCGAAGCCGACCAATTTCTGTTTTTTGACATTTGCCCTCTTTTACTTCAAAAGAAAGAAAAAATAAAACGAGGCGTATTAGTAAGCAGGTTGGGGGCGTGCCGACTTTTAAAATATAAGATTTATTTACATGGCGATCGATAAAATCAGGCAATTAAGCGCCAAACATAAGAAAAAAATGGTGATTGCGGCGGTGATTTTAATAGCCGCAGGAGCGGTTTATCTCTGTTTTTCGTCTTCTCAAAATTCTGACGGGCGCGGTCAGGACACGGCTCTTACGGGAGCGGAATCCGGCTTGGCGAGCGAGCCGGAGCGGGATGCGGACATTTACGGCATGGTGACCTCGATTAAAGGGAATCAGATTACGATTATGAAGTTTGATCCTTCGACGATGCCGGGCGCAAAGAAAAGCGGCAGCGGTGCGGATGAGCAAGCGACGACCGATGAAAACGCAATCAGTCTCGGGACTTCTTCCAGCGTGATGCCGGGAGCCGGCGGTGGAGGCAAGATGCCTGGCGGCGGAGGAATGCCTGGCGTCGGACCGGGGGGCGGTAGCAGCAGCACTTCCAGCACGCGCGAAGATAAGCTGGAAGAATTGAAAAAAACCAGCATTGGCACGGAAACCGTCACGGTTCCGGTCGGCATACCGATTTTGGTACAGTCAAGTTCTGTGGACGGGCAGACTACGCAAGAGATGACGACGATTCGGGATTTGACTTCGGACACGGTGGTCATTCTCTGGCTCAAGCCAGAAGAAACGCAGACGGAGGTAAACGCGGATGGTGCGGTTGCGGAAGAAAGCTCAACCTTGCACACTGCGGATTATGTGAACATCGTCGGCAAAGTGGACATGGATAATTCAACTAAGTAAAAATATGGCAGAGTCAATTATAAAGCAAAGTAAAAAAGCAAAGGGCGGAGGCTTCAGCGGGAGAACGAAGACGGTTGTTATTATCCTGATACTCTTGGCAGGCGCATATTACGGTTACAGTTATTATACTAAAAAAAATAGTGCCGCTAATCAAATGATGAAGCAGCAGAAAACGGCGACAGCAACCAAGGGCGATATCCAAATGGCAGTTGAGACCGATGGCACGGTGGTTGCGGAGGACGGTGTGGAACTCTCCTTTTCCACTACGGGAGAGACGGTGGAAAAGATCTACGTCAAAGAAGGCGATACCGTAAAGAAGGGGGACAAGATCGCTTCCATCAGTACCGATTCCATGCAATATGAGCTGCAAAACGCTCAGGATTCTTACAAATCGGCGGTACTGGCGCTGGCGGACGGCAAAGCGGGGGCAAGCGAGAAAGATATAAAAAATTCACAATATCAAATAGAGCAGGCGGAATCCAATTTGGCCCAGTCCAAGACCGGTCTGGAACAGGCTAACACCAATTTGGAGCAGACCAAGATTGATGCTGCGGAAAAAGTCAAGGATGGCGAAGACGCAATTAACGATGCCAAGGAGGATATTGATACCTATGATCGCGATAGTGACGATGCAGTGGGTGATGCTTATTCTTCTCTTCGTTCGGATATAGAAAATTTTTCCATTTCGCTGAAAAGTAACCTTTACAGCGCGGATAAGATTTTGGGCGTTGACGACACGAGTCTCAATGACGATTTTGAAAATGTTTTGGGAGTGCTTGATACTTCCAGCCTTAATGCCGCGAAGAGCAGTTATAATACCACCAAGTATGACAAGCAGAAACTGGATGCCATGCTTTCTTCCACCAGCAAGACGGATTATGACGGTTTGGACAAGCTGGCGGCGCAGGCCGAGATTACGGCCGATGATGCCAAGGAGCTTTTTGTCAATTTGCAAAAAGTGCTTGATGCCACTATTACGTCTGCCGATCTCACGCAGAATGAGCTTGATAGCAAAAAAAGCAGCGCCTCTTCGCTTTTAACAAGTGCCACCGGCAGCGTTTCCACTTTCGATAAGGACTTGAAGACCATCAAGAGCGCGAAAGAAACGGTTGCCGATAAGGAGACGTCCGAGAACGATACTTTGAATAATTTGCAGAAAGTTTACAACAAAGCGGTTACCGGTCTGGAGGATGTCAAAAGACAGAATGAGGTCGATATCAGCAAGAGCGAATCCAGCGTAGTGGATGCGCAAACCGCGATTCGCAATAAAGAGATTGCTTTGGATCAGGCTAAAATGAATTATAATGATTTGCTTTCGCCGCTCACTACTGCGGAGTTGCAGAAACTGGTGACGCAGGTTAATCAGTCCAAGAACAATCTCAAACAAGTACAGGACAAGATTGACGACGCGACGCTTATCGCTCCGATTGACGGACAGGTGGGGGCGATCAACGGCAAAGAAGGAAGCCTTATCTCGGAAAACAGTTCGGAGAGTTTTGTGACTATTATCAACAAAGACACGCTGTTCGTCAAAGTCAGCGTGGAAGAAAGCGACATCGGCAGCATTAGCAAGGGGCAGAAGGCTTATGTCACTTTTGATGCCGTCGACGGCTTGGAAATGGAAGGAGAAGTGACCTATATCTCAATGACGGCCGGGGCGAGCAACAGCGGTGTTGTCACATACGAGGTGCGAGTGGTTTTGGATAATGTCGGGCAGACGGCGGTCATGGAAGGTATGACGGCGTTCGTCAAATTCGTTTCCGATGAAGTGAAAGATGTGCTAACCTTACCGGTGGCGGCGGTTACCAATGTCAACGGCGCGTCCAGCGTGAAGATGTCGGACGGGACATATAAGGAAGTTGTCACCGGATTTACCGACGGGCAAACGGTCGAGATCGTGGAAGGACTGGCGGAAGGAGATAAAGTCGTTTACTAAAAAATACTATGGATAAGAATATTATCATACGAATGGAGAACGCCAAGAAATCTTATTATCTGGCCAACGGCGAAGAGATACCGGTTTTGCGCGGGCTGGATGTGTCTATTGAAGAAGGCGAGTTTGTCGCGATTATGGGGGAGTCGGGGGGAGGCAAGACGACGCTGCTTAATATTATCGGCTGCCTGCATCCCCTTACTGACGGAAAATATTTTTTCAACGGCGAGGATATCGGCGAGGTCAAAGACGACTACACGCTGGCTTTCATTCGCAATAAGAAAATCGGTTTTGTGTTCCAGCAGTTTAATCTGCTTTCACGGATGACGGCGTTGCAGAATGTGTGCTTGCCCGCCATTTATGCGGGCGCGGGAAAAGCGGGAAGAGAAGATCGGGCGCGGGCGGTTCTTGAGAGTGTCGGGCTGGGGGATCGGATAGGGCACAAGCCGACCGAACTTTCCGGGGGGCAGCAGCAGCGGGTGGCAATTGCGCGCGCGCTTATGAATGAGCCGGAAATTATGCTGGCGGACGAACCGACGGGCGCGCTGGATTCCAAATCGGGTGCGGAGATTATGCAGATTTTCATGGAGCTTAAAAAGAAAGGCAAGACGATTATCATGGTGACACATACGCCGGAGGTGGCCAAATATGCCGACCGCATCGTCTACGTTCGCGATGGCGTGGTGGTGGATAATGATTATAAATTAAAGTAAAGCGATGATTGTGGAAATTGTAAAAAT
>Ga0172378_10001074_pt1 | contig 24907 bp, 27 predicted proteins | sample GrowelOW332metaG_FD_119755 | JGI IMG/M metagenome (GOLD analysis project Ga0172378, IMG submission 119755) | Groundwater microbial communities from an aquifer near a municipal landfill in Southern Ontario, Canada - Pumphouse #3_1 metaG | ecosystem: Environmental > Aquatic > Deep subsurface >... | reverse complement strand
TACTATCTTCTATCAATTTTGTGAGTAATCTACCAAAAGTCAGCCCCGCATTTTTCCATAAATAAAAAGCAAATGAACCAGGAATTGTATTAATTTCATTCAATACAACAGAATCCCCAACTATAAAGAAATCAATACGCACTAAGCCTTTACATTCACAAAGTTTAAATACTTTTTCTCCCAGTTGCAAAATTTGTTGCTGTATTTTTTTTGGTAATTCAGCAGGGCAAATTCTCTTTATATTTGCTTTCTTTTTGTATTTATTGTCAAAGTCAAATATGCCCGAACTCCCAACTACTTCTTCCAGACTAGAAAGTAAAATTTCATTTTTGAAACCAAAAACGGACAAATTGATTTCACGGAAATTATCAAAATACTCTTCTACCAAAATTTTGTTATCAAATTTTGATACCTTATTTACCATTTTAGAAAATTCTTTTTCATCTTTCGCTACGCTTATCCCGATACTACTTCCCCCACGAGAAGGTTTAATGATACAAGGAAAACCAAAAGAATCTTTAATTTTTTTGATTATATCATCTTTACTTTTTGTAAATTCTAAAATATCAAAAAACTCAAATTTTGCGACTGGAATATCGCTTGCTTTCATAATCAATTTTGACAAGACTTTATCCATACAGATAGCATTACCGCACACTCCGCTACTAGTTTCAGGTATATTACTAATTTGCAAAATTCCAGAAACTGTGCCATCTTCACCATTTAAACCGTGCAAGCAATTAACAGCAACATCAATTTCATATTTTTTCTTTCCAAAACCTTCTATGTACAAATGATTATCATTAGGTTTAAAAAAACATTTTTTTAGTTGTTTTTTATTTTCTTTATTAAAATAATCAACATTGTTTAACTCTTTTCCAAAAGTCCAAGTACCTTTTTTGGATATGTAAATGGGCAAGACATTGTATGCCTCGCCCAAATTTTTTACGACACCCAAACCCGTAATAATAGAAATATCGTGTTCTACCGACTTTCCACCAAAAATAACTGCTATATTCTTCATATTTTCTCCCATATACGCTTTTTAAATTGTATATGAAAGATACAAACTAATTGTGATTAAGTATAGTTGTCAGGTAAATCATTTTCCCACAAAACTATATCGTGTGGTTGCAACAATTCTTCAAGCAATTTTTTTGTTGAATCCATATTGTCTGTATTATAAATTTTTGTTTCGTCAAAACCTTTATCAATAAGACCTTGTTTAATAGGTAAATAATGTACTTTATTCATAATTATTGTTATATTTGCAACTTTTGCAATTTTCTCACCCAAGTTATAATTTGCCAGTCTTTCCATAGTTCCCAGTTCCACAAGCCCTGGTGTAATAACTATTTTTCTTTTGTCTTTCCAAAGTGCAAGTACTTCCAAAGCCTTTTCACTGCCCTCAATACTTGAATTGTAAGCATCATCAATTATTGTTATATCATTTTCTGCTTTGATTAACTGCAATCGATGTTCCACTGGCATTATGCGTCCTAGTCCTCGTATCAGTTCATCACGAGTCAGTCCCAACTTTACTGCCATAGCAACGCACAATAAAAGATTATTAATATTATGCTGACCAAATAATTTGGTATTAACTGAAATTTCTTCAAAGTTTTCTATGTGCAATATAAAACTTGTTCCGTCCGTTGTAGTTACAATATTTGTAGCATAAATGGGACTTTCTTTACTTAAAACTGAAATCCCCATTTTATCACAATTTACATTATCATAGATTTTTTTCGTATTTTCACTGTCCAGATTAAAGACACAAAAACCATTCTTTGATTTCAAATATTCAGGCAATTCGGCTTTTGTCCTTCGAACATTTTCAATAGATTGAAAAGTGGCAATATGCTGTTCGCCCACAGCAGTAACTATTCCAAAACTTGGGTCAACAATCTCACAAAGTTCTTTTATATCGCCTATTTGTCTTGCACCCATTTCTACAATTAGCACCTGATCTAGTGGGGCTAATAATTGTAAAACAGTTTTTGTAATACCCATAGGTGTATTAAAGTTTAACGGTGTACTACACACGCTATATTTTTCTGCTAGCAAAGTATGTAAAAAGTTTTTTACACTGGTTTTTCCATAACTTCCTGTAATTCCTATTTTAATCAAGTCTGGCATAGTTTCCAAACGCTTCTTTGCTTTTCGCACAAAACTTTTATTTATTCCTTTTTCAATAGGTTGCATTAACCAGTGAACAAAAGGCACAATCAAAGGTAACATTATAGGCGTCAAAGCCACAGCCCCAAATCTAAATATATCAATAAACATACTGGATAAAACTATCAAACCAAACGAAATAATGAGGTTTACAAAGAATAATAACGCCATTCCCCTACTCATTCTGTGAGTCATTTGCAAAGGTGTTTTCTTTGGGGCTTTGTAAATTAATCTAATAAAAATAATACTAAACACAGCATAAAAAACAAATCCTAAATATGCCAGATAATCAAGATAAGCATTAAAAATTACATTTGTAACTAAAAAGCAGGCTGTACTTAATAAAGTAAGCATCAATAATCTTACTATGTATTTTGCTCTTGTATCTTTTAACCAGTCAAAATAACCTTTTAGATGATACCCAGATAATTGAATAATTTGCATAAACTTGTATCCCTCAAAACAAAGTAATACAGAGTTTATCACAGCAATTAGTATTCCTATATAAAAATGCAGATTACTAAAATCAAAAAAGTCTATCATAATTCCTCCCAAAATTTATAGCAAAGTTTCAAAAATTCTTTTTGTTCTGTTAAATAAGCATAATGTCCGCCCATCAACCAAAATAATTTACTATTGACAATCAAACGATTGATTTTTTTAGCCATTCGTGGCGGGGTTTCAGTATCTTTTTTGCCCCAAACAATCATCGTAGGAATTTTAATATTTTTTATTTCATTTGTCAAATCTTCATTCACAACACTTACAAAAATTTGTTGCATATCATTATTTAATTCCTGATAATCAATAGAACCAAATCGCCTTAATTCCAAGCCATCTTCTTTCCCTTCCTGAACCAACCTTTTCATATTTTGGTATGCTCGTATTTGTCGTTTTTTTGCAAAAGTCAATCGGGGTCTAATACCTGCACTATCTAAAAGTATCAAACTTTTGACTTTGTCCGGGTAGCGATTAGCCATAATTATTCCTATCCTACCGCCAAAACTATGCCCTATAATGTGAACTTTTTCTATTTTTAAAACACTTAGTAAGGTTACAATATGCTCCGCATAATCATAAATTGTAAAATTACTAGGTGGCGTTTTACTAAGTCCAAAACCCCACAAATCAGGAGTAATTACTCTAAAATGACTTTGTAATTCATTACTGACTCCCGCAAAATTTGCGTTTGTTCCGCCCCAACCGTGCAAAAGTAATACAGTTTGTTCACCCTCACCATAATCTTTTATTAATGTATCCAATCCCCTGACTTGTATCAAAATTTTACCTCTATTTTAAATTTTTCTAGTCATCAAAATTGCATTCTTACCATTCCCGTAATAGTTTTTTCTTTCTCCTGTCTGTTCCCAACCAAACTTTTTATACAATCGTATAGCAGGATAATTTTTATTATTTACTTCTAACAAAATTTCACTAATATTATTTTTATTAGCGAGTTCTATCAAATGTCCCAACAAATGCTCGCCTACACCTTGAAGTCTTGCGTTTTTAAAAACAACTATCCTTTCAATTTCATATTGACCTTGCAAATCTAAATATGTAAGATAGCCAAGTGGTAAATCATTTTTCCTCAAAATAAAGGACTTTGCTGAATTGTTTTCAAAACTCTCTCTTATGCTTTGTTCTGTCCAAGGCAAGTCTTCGGCATCACCTTGACTTTCCAGTTCCATAATTGTAGCCAAATCATCAAGTAGACATTCTTTGAAATTTAATTCTTTTTCATCTATAATTGTAACATTTTCTGCTTGTGATTGCCTGATATAAAGAGGTGCAACCATTTTTTCATCTAATGTTTTGTTTTCTCTAATGGTTTCCAAAATGCAATTATCCAAAGCGTTTGGAGTGAATTTTTGCTCTACAATATCAATATTAGGTAGTTGCCTCGTCCTTTCATTGCTTGCATTATAAAATATTTTGCAATTTGGATAAACATTTTTTATCAAACCCTCAAAATGCTCAATTTTGCTGACATCTGGTTCAGTCAATTTTTTCAAAACTTTTTTATCAACATTTTCTACTTCAAAAATTTGGTGATACAAATTCCCAGCCCCAGCATTGACTGTCGAACAAATTTGTTCACCAACCTTGCAGTCTGTAAAGTCAAAAGTATTATATGCTAACACTTCTAATGAGTTTACAGCGACGCAAGGTATGTTTTTTACATAACAAAAAGCCTTCGCGACGCTCATTCCTATTCGTATTCCCGTAAACGAACCTGGACCTATTACTACACCAACATAGTCCAAGTCATCAATAATTGTATTATGTTTATCCAACAAGTCTTCCATCATAGGAAACAAACTCTCACTGTGTCTAGAAAATCCAGCATCAACATAGTAAACTTCTTCGTTCAATCTTAGAGCAATTTGCGTTCCTACTCCTGTTGTATTTATTGATAGTATTTTCATTATTCTAGTCCCTCCACAGTAAATTTTCTCTCGCAATCACTTATTCTTTCAATATGAATAGTTATGACATCTTTTGGTAAAATTTTTGCTACTACCTCTGGCCATTCAATCAAAATTAGTCCTTCATTGCTATTCAAAATTTCACTGAACCCAAAGCCTTCGGCCTCATCTATACTTTCTACTCTGTACATATCAAAGTGGTGAATTATAAATTTCCCATAGTACTCATTTAATATAGTAAAAGTAGGACTAGTTACAGTACTTTGAACGCCTAGTGAAGAACACAACGCCTTTACAAAAGTAGTTTTGCCTGCACCCAAATCCCCTATTAACAGCAAAATATCGCCCTCTTTTAATTTTGGGGCGATTATTTTTGCAAAGTTATTTGTATCAGTTAATGATTTAGATATAAATTCCATATAATTTACCTAATCAATTTTTATTATTTATTTTTTTCATTTTGTTTTGTTGGTTCTACATTTTCGGCTTTTGAGGATTTTTTTATTACAACTTTTTTTATTTTTGTTTCAGTTTTCTTTTCTTTTTCTTTTTTGTCTTTTTTTATTAATTTAGTAATTTTATCAGCAACAATATTGTTTCCATTCTCCGCTTTTGCTAATTTTTTTGCCAAAATTTTTTCTTCTTTTTCCATCTTGGCTTTATTAATTGTTTCCAACTTTTCCGCTTTCTTTTCTGCAACAATTTTATTTTTAGCATCTTTTTCTCTATATTTTTGGATATCAGCAAAAGTCATACTATTCTTTCCGTTGTTCCACAATTTTTCCAAGTGATAAAATTCTCGCAAATCAGCAGTAAAAATATGTATCATAATATTGCCATAATCTAATACTACCCATCTGCCATCGCTAACACCTTCACGCCTATATACTTTTAAACCGTTCTTGCTTAGTCCTTCTTCAACTTTTTCCATTAGCCCTAGGATATGTGGCTTACTGGTAGCAGTTACCAACACAAAATAATCTGCAATAGTGGTCATTACCCCTACATTAATTAATTCAATGTCCATTCCCTTATTTGCATCTAATATATCGCAAATTTGAAATGCGACATCTTGGAACTCACTCTTTAATAAAGTCTTCATTGTCCCCTCCACAAAAATCATAATAATAATCTAATTTAGTATAGCAAGCAGGTTCAAAATTGTCAATCACTTGCGGGATAATCTGCATATTTTTGTCAATAATTTAAAAGTAGAAATTGTGAGGTATTTATGAGTTACAAAATTATACCGAAAATTATTGACTATACAGTACTAAGTTTTTGCTTGGTTTTAATATTTTTTTGCTGGATAAGATTTTATACTCAAAATATAACTCTTTCTATAATCTTTGCTATACTGACTACTATTTGCTTAGTTTTTTTTATTTATATTTTTCAATACAAAAAGCAAACAAAAACTGACTTGTCCAAACAAAAGAAAAAGTTCGCCGAACAGTTCGCTTTTCAAATCTCATTTTGTAGCAAAGAATTTATCATACAGTATTTTTATCTAGCACTAAAATCAAAATATCCAAACATAAAACAAAATAATGATTACCTTATATTAGATGATAAAACAATTTTCATTCCTTTTTTTAAAAAAGATTGTTTACAGATTCCAGAATTAAAATCATTATTGATAAATGTTCTAGATAAAAATAAAAACATAATAGTTTGTTGTAAAGAAAAAGACTCTCAAATAAATACTTTTGTAGGAAACATACTCAATCAAAAAATTAAGGTACTGGATATATATGGCACATTTATGGAAAACTATTTGGACTATGATATTGAGATACCAAAAGTAATTGAAACGGAAAAACCCAAACTAAAATTCAAGCAAATTTTATCTTTCGCTTTTAGTAGAGAACGCACGAAAAATTATTTACTTTTGGGTTTACTTTTAATCTTTTATAGCCTGTTTGTTATATACAAAATTTACTATTTAGTAAGCGGTAGTATTTTACTAATTTTTGCAATAGTTACTCGCCTTACGCCAACCGAAAATATAAAAGAAAAGTACCATAATTAAATGGCACTTTTATCTTCTTGTATTAGTACTTTCTATCTATTTATTTATAGAAAAGATAGTACTCTAAAAAATACTTTTAAATTTTATTTTAGTTAATTATTTTTTCTTTTTATCTTTATTTTCTTTATATAAAACAAACTTGTTTCCTATTACCTGAACAACTTCGGAACAAGATTTTTCAGCCAAAGTATTTGCCATAGTCTTGGTTTCTTCATTAGCATTTTCCAAAACTTTTACCTTGATTAATTCCCTATTATTTATAGCCTGATTTGTAGTAAAAACCAAAGCATCATTGATACCATCTTTACCTATTTGGATAATAGAATCCAACTTTGACGCTTTGCCACGCAACTCGGCTCTTTCCTTTGATGTCAACATTTTTCACCTCTTTTTATTATTTTTAGCATTAAATATGCTATTTTTCACAGTTTTTACAGTACTATGCACAGTACTATGCACTTTACTCTTGATATTCAAATTCCATTTCACCCATTATTATAGTATCACCTTCGACCATTCCAAGTTTTTTAAGTTGAGAAATAATACCATCGCTTTTTAAACGCTTTTGGAAATAGTTTAGACTATCATCATCACTCAAAACTATCTTTCTTATCAGTTCATTTACCAAACCACCACGCACTTCAAATACACCATTGTCAAGTTTTTTGTATTCAATTGAAGAAGTATCACGAGCATCAAATTCAAACTCTTCACTTTCAAGTGCTTGGATATTTGGCATATCTTTTAACTTTGCAAAAATCTCTTTGATTAAGTCATCTAACCCACGGTGAGCAAAAGCAGAAATTTCTACAATTTTGCAATCTTTATATTCGGCTCTTTTTTTAATTTCTTGTTTGAAAACTTTTATATTTTCACTATCTGGGCTAAGCATATCAGTTTTATTCAAAACTATTATTTGCGGACGATTTGACAAGACCTGACTATATGCTTTTAATTCTTTATTAATTGCGTCAAAATCTTCAATAGGAACTCGACCTTCACTGCCACTAATATCTATAATATGAACAATCAATCTGGTTCTTTCAATATGTCTTAAAAATTCGTGTCCCAGCCCCACACCTTCGCTAGCCCCTTCTATAAGACCTGGTATATCAGCAATTACACAAGTTTGTCCAAAATATTTTAAAACGCCCAAGTTTGGAGTTAATGTTGTAAAATGGTAATTTGCTATTTTTGGTTTTGCGTCAGTAACACTTGCAAGCAGTGTAGATTTTCCAACATTTGGAAAACCCACCAAACCAACATCAGCAATAGTTTTTAATTCCAGAGAAATTTCTTTTTCATCGGTTAATTGCCCAGACTGACTAAACATAGGTGCTTGTCGTCTGCTACTTGCAAAATGCTGATTTCCTTTTCCACCAAAGCCACCCTTCAAAAGTAAAAATTCATCATTTTCTAGTCCATACATATCAACAATCACTTTATTTGTTTTGACATCACGAACAACTGTTCCCCTTGGTACTTTTATTATCAAATCCTGTCCTTGTTTTCCAGAACAATTTTTGCCTTCACCCTTTTGACCATCTTGTGCATTAAAATGTTTACCAAAACGAAAATCAACCAGAGTGTTTATATTATCATCGATTTTTAGGATTACATTTCCACCGTGTCCACCATCACCGCCGTCTGGACCACCATTGGGCACATATTTTTCACGACGAAAAGAGGTAACGCCATCACCACCATTTCCAGCCTTTATATAAATTTTTACCTTATCAATAAATAACATAATTTTTACCCTTCCTTGTAATATTTACAATATTTCTTTAAATTACACTCATCACATTTGGGATTTTGTGCTTTACAATAATATCTACCAAACAAAACTAATCTAAAATGACTATCGTGATTTGTGTATTTAGGATATTTTTTTATCCATTGCTTTTCCACCTGCAAAGGCGTTTTCGCACTTACTAAACCAAGTCTATTCGTAACTCGCAACACATGAGTGTCTACCCCGATTTTGTGTTCACCAAATAAAGCACTAGCAACTACATTAGCAGTTTTTCTGCCCACTCCCCGCAATTTTTCCAACTCAATAGCGGTTCTTGGTATTTCTCCTTTATATTGAGTCAAAATTTGATTTGTCATCGCCAAAATATTTTTGGCTTTATTGTGATAAAAGCCTGCTGAATAAATAAGTTTTTCCAGTTCCTCTTGTGTCAAAGTAGACATACTTTTAGGTGTACCATAATTTTTGAATAACTCACCCGTTATTTTATTAACACGCTTGTCAGTGCATTGAGCAGATAACATAACCGCCACTAAGAATTGATAGTTTGTATTATAATTCAATTCAGGCTTAACAACAGGGAAAAGCCTATACATTTCTTCAAAAACATCATCAATTTTTGCCATTAAATTATATTATCCTCACAGTTTAGTAATCATATCATATCGGTCTAGTTAAAGCAATACAATTTTGTTACTTTTATATTAAAAGGTCTTAAAAGTAAAGTAAAAATATCAAGTAATTATAAAAAAGTTTTATCAATGTAAAATAGCATTATTATCAATATAATGAACTTAAAAAGAATTTTAGAACTTTTAAACATTCATACTACTATTTATTAAAAAATTTCAATAGTTCTTCTCTAAAAACTCTCAAAACAACGCTATCTATTTGACCTTTCAAAGCAAAAATAGATACAAACCTAGGCTCAATTTCAAAATCCGTTTTTAGAATTTTTACTCTTTTACTGTCCAAATCTTTTTGAATAAATTCCTTTATTGTATACCCTATTCCCATACCCTGACTCACAAAATCACTAATAAGTCCAAAACTAGAAGTTTCGTATTTTGGTTGTAGATTAACTTTATTTTTTATGCACATTTTTTCAAACCAAACTCTATTGTTTGAAAGTGTCTTTTGGACAATCAAAGAGTAGTTTCCTATATCGTTTTTTTGAATAAAATCTTTTTCAAAATTTGGACTTGCAATAAAACAATCAACCGTTTTTGTAAATGGTTGTTTATCAAAAATTTCTTCATTTGTAACAGGCTCGTTCATTATTGCCAAATCAATTTCGCCCTTTTGAAGTAATTTTGTAAGTTGCGGACTCGTACCATCGTGAATGATTAACTGAATATTTGGATATTTTTTTGTAAACTTATCAATAAAAGGCAATAATAAGGCCCTGATTATTGTTGAAGAACTACCAATATTAAGCAGACCTTTTTTCAGTCCCAAATAACTTTGATAGTTATTTATTGCAAGATTTAATTCGTTTGCCAAACTTTTGCAGGCATTATAAAAATCCATACCCTCATTTGTTGGTTTGACTCCTTTTGGCAGTCGAACAAAAAGACTTCCGCCCAAGTATTCTTCCAACCTTTTGATACTAAGAGATACGGCGGGCTGACTTATGCAAAGTTTGTTACTTGCAGAAATTATACTGCCACTTTCATAAACTGTAATAAAAGTTTTTAACAAATTCAAATCCAAATCACTATAAGTCATATTTATACCTCATATAAAAATTAAGTATTTGAATTATAGCATTAAATAATATATAATGCAAGTGTCAGGGAATGAAAGGGGGAAAAATTTATGTCAAAATCAACTATTGTAATAAACCTTTTTGGTGTTCCAGGTGCAGGAAAAAGTACTGGTGCTGCCTACATTTTTGCCAAACTAAAAATGGCAGGTGTAAATGCTGAACTCATTACAGAATATGCAAAGGACAAAGTTTGGGAAGGAAATACTTGTGCTTTAAAAAATCAAGTTTATGTCTTTGGTAAACAATATTACAAATTAGACAGATGTAAAGACAAAGTAGATGTAATAGTTACTGACTCACCTTTGATTTTGTGTGCCTTTTACAACACAAGTGAACTTTTGGGCGAAAATTTCAATCAAATGGTGGCGAATGTTTACAATTCATTTAATAATCAAACCTATTTTGTTGAGCGTATCAAGCCTTATAATCCGTCAGGAAGATTACAAACGGAAGAAGAATCTAATAGTATGAAACAACCACTACTTAATGTTTTGGAGCGTTATAACATTAAATATCACAAAATTGAGGGTAATATTACTTTTTATGATGCAATAGTTAGTAAAGCACTCAAAGACCTTGCAAAAAATAATGCAAGCGTAGAAAGTGCCCAAAATATTGAAAGTGCTGAAACTGCCAGTGCTATTGAGCCAAAAAGCGCTCTATTATAATTTTCATAATAAAAATTTTATTTGGCAACATAATATAATATCAATTTTAAAACTAACGAAATTACTATTGTTTAAATTTATAAATACAAGAATAAAACGAACACAAGAAATCATCAAGGGTTCGTTTTATTCTTTGATAAAAGATAGTTTGAAATTAAAATTGCATTATAAAGAAAAATAGTCAGTTATTTAGTATGGATATCATGTTTGAATTAGAATGATACCAATAAACAACTGGGTAGTTACTTTCATTAAACAGTTGTTCATTGATTTTTGTGTTATTGTTTTTGTCTATAACTTTTTTTATTTTCTAAAAATTCATAATAAATTCTCTTTACTATATTAAAATAATCTTATGTTAAAAAGCAATAATAATTAATTTTTCACTACTTAACAATTATTTTTCTGCTTTAATCAAATAACCCCATTTATAAAAATGAGGATATTCTAAATCAACAACTTTATAATATTTTTTGATAATATTAACAATTTTTGTAGGAGTTGCTTTATTTATGCAATTTTTATGTTCAAAATTAAACCAATTTAAAAGCAATAAATTGACAGAATATTTTGATAAATAGAAAAACAATTTTTCAATATCATCAAGGTACATTAATATATCTTTACACACTACAAAATCATATGAAATGTTAGGTGTGAATTTTTCAATTTGATTAAGGTCTAGTTGTTTAAATTTTACTTTTTCACTTTTTAGTTTAAGTGTATTACATAAATCTACACTTGTAATGCGTTCTACTTTCTGTAAAGTTGCTAAATATTTTGTCAATATTCCATCACCACAACCCAACTCCAAAACATTTCCATAAACACCTTCAAAGCATTCAAAAATTTTGCTCTTATAAAAATTTTCAGCATCGTTTGTGCTAATTTTATTTGTTGTTTTGCATTTTGGACAAATCATAATCTTTTCATAATCTTTTGGCATTACATAAAAATTTTCATCAAAATAATCAAAAACTTCATTTCCACAATCACAAACTTTTCCCCAAATATTCTTTTGTTGCATTTTTCTCTCCTATTATTATTGTAATTATAGCATAAAATTATATTAAATACGCCAAACTTAATTTAATTATTTGAAACATACAATATTAATTCGAAAATCAAATCGAAATTCTATTTTTATTGTTAAATTTAGTCCGTTTATTTAAATAAAAAAAGACTCTTCATTAGTCTTTTACTTCAAAATTCTTTTTTAATTGCCCCAAAATTTTATTTTCAATTCTACTAACTTGAACCTGCGAAACCCCTAGTTCTTTTGCTATTTCACTTTGTGTTTTGTCCCTATAATAACGCATAATAATTATTTTTCTTTCACGAGGGTCTAAGTCATTAATCAACTCTTTTAAAATAAAGTGGTCTAACTCCTGTTCATTCGCCTCCTCATTACAAATTTTATCTACCAAACTTGCACCATCATCATCTTCACTATCCAAAGGTGTGGATAAACTTATAGGATATCTAGAAGCATCTATTGCAAACACAACTTCTTGTGGTGTTATACCAAAGTGTTCAGCAATAGTATTCAAGTCAGTTTCTTCACCCGAAAGTTTATTCTGGTCAATATATTTTTTGATTTGCAAGGACAAAACTTTCATAGCACGCCCAACTTTGATATAACCATCATCACGCAAAAATCTTTTTACTTCACCTGCTATCATAGGCACAGCATAAGTAGAAAATTTTACATTATACTTTGTATCAAAATTATTTATTGCTTTGACAAAACCCACGCACCCCAACTGAAAAAGGTCATCGTATTCCACACCTTTGTTGCGATAACGCCTAATAACACTTTTGACAAGTGGATAATTTTGTTGAATGAGCAAATTTTTGGCATTTATATCTCCCGCCTGTGCCAGTTTGATTAGTGCCACATTTTGCTCATAATTTGACATTGCTACCTCCTGCTACTGCTTTTAATTTACCTTGTAATTTTTTGGACATCGAAACTATGACGCCTTTATTATCATTTTTTCTAAGTTCCAAAGTATCCATAAAACTCTCCATAACGGTAAAGCCCATACCTGCTCGTTCTTCTTGCGGGCGTGTGGTAAAAAATGGTTCTCGCACCTTTTCAAAGTCGGCAATACCTATCCCGTCATCTCGAACTTCTATATGTACAGTATTCATAGTTAGCCCCACCCAAATTTCAATTTGCCCAACAGTTTTTGGATAAGCGTGCACTACACAATTTGTAACGGCTTCGCTAACTGCTGTCTTGATATCTGTAATTTCATCTAATGTAGGATTGAGTTGCACACAAAAAGCGGCAACTGCACTTCTTGCAAATCCTTCATTTATTGAAAGAGAGTCAAACTTCAATGTCATTTGATTCATATAATTCATATTTCAATATTCCTTTTTAGTTTATTTTTGGCATAATATCGTACAATGCGGTCATTCTAAATATTTTGTCTGCGTGTACAGATGGATTAGAAATAAAAATCGGTATTCCACGCTGTTTCATCTTTTTGTATCTTCCTATCAAAACTCCAATTCCAGTGCTATCCATAAAATCCAAGTTGCTTAAATCTATAATAATTTGTTTAAAATCCGCATTTGACATCTGCTCATCTAAATTTAATCGGGCGTAATTTGCAGAGTGTTCATCTAGTTCGCCCCCTATGGTTAGATACAAAGTATCTAGGTACAACCTTGAATTAACTTGCATAAAATCTCCTCCTGTTACTAATAGAATTTTACCTAATTTTTAAACAAAAAAAATGTAAAAAATAGTGTATTTAACACTATTTTTACAAATTTATATCTAATCTAGAAATGGAAAGCCTGATAACCATTAACCAAACCCATACCACAATCATTTCTATTATATGGTAAGTGAATAGTAGTTTTAAGTAAAATATTTTTAATTTGATTTGGCGTAAGATAGTTATTTTGACTTAATAACAATGTTACTACGCCAGCAACAATAGGTGTAGAAACACTTGTACCTGACATCTTTGTATAAAAATTCGTATCTGTACTTAGTGATGTAATATCTACACCAGGGGCAACAATATCAGGCTTTATTTCATCATAAATAGGGCCTCTACTACTAAATGGTGCTACTACATATCCTTTTTCAGTTTTTTCCACCGCTCCAACAGTAATAATACTAGGACACGCACCCGGGGACACAATACTGCTTACTTTTGGGCCATCATTTCCAGCGGCACTTACTACTACTATTCCGTTGTCCCAAAGAGTTTTTGCCCCTGCAATTAAGGGGTCATTTTTTGCTAACGGTGTGCTACCAAAACTCATACAAACCACTCTTATGTTGTATTGTCGCCAGTTTTCATATACCCATTGCATTGCACTCAAAACATTAAAGGCTTGCGTTTCGCCTTTGTTATCTAATGCTTTTATGGAAATCAAATTGCAAAGGGGAGCAATTCCCCTGTATTGTCCGCACCCATATAGACCACTACCACATAATACGCCAGAAACAAAAGTGCCGTGTCCATTATCATCAAAAGGTTCCTCCCTTTCATCTAATATATTTACAAACTTTTTTAATCTGTTTCTTCCAAGCATTAAATCAATATGTGGGTAACAGCCTGTATCAATTACGGCAACCCCTATATTTTGTCCCAAAAACCCTTCTCTGTGCAAACAATCCACATTGATTTCTTTTCGCACTTTATCCATCATTGTTGTTGCAATGGTAACTGTTGATATGTATTCTACCCAACCAAGTTTAGCAAGGTCATACAATTTTGATTGTGGTATTTTGACCCCTATGGCATTTATAAAGGGGTAAACGGCAAAGAGTTCCTCGCTATCTAGCAAGGTTAAAAGATGCTGTTTCGTTTCGTTAAAGTTTTTTAACCAAACAATACAACAAACTTTTTCATTTAATTCTGCTACTTTCACTCTAAATAGTAAATTACTATCCACTTTGGATAAAATTGACAACAAATCATCTACACCCTTTAATCTAAATAATTCAACATATCATACATTTTTGCCCGTTGCTCATCTGTCAACATAGGTGCAACACGCGTTGCCAAATCTTTTATTTTTTTTGCATCAAAAGTACCATTTGCTTTTTTCTCTGCTATTAGTTTTAGCATTTCCTGTACCAGTTCATCTTCGCTCATTTTACCGTATTTACTCAAAAAAAGTTCAATCAAATCATTATAATCATCTTGCGTTTTTTTGAGTGCCTCATCTGGAATATCCTGTTTTAAATTTTCTTTGATAGTTTCTTTTGCATAATCTTTTATACTACTCATAAATTCTCCTTATAAAAAAGTTTTTTACACAAGATAATATATGAATTCATATATATATTTGCTAATACTTTTATTATATGAAAATAAAACTTACCGAGGTGCAATATGAGTTTGGACAGCATATTAGGTAATATTATCAATGTTGTAAAAAATAATCCGCAGTTACTTACTACGGTTATTTCCGCTTTATCCCCAAATCAAAATACTAATCAAAATACACAAAATACAAATACAAGCAATCAAGATGATTATGCGAATACAGAAAATTACAACAATTCAACAACACAGATAGAAAACCTGAACGACAATAATCCATACTGGGCTTTACCACAATATCATTTTGAAGAATCAAATCACAAAAATAAATCTAATTACCACTATGCAGAAACTAAACAAATGTATCAAACACAAAATGAAAACTCGTATAAACAACAAAAACCGCCTATGTATAAGCAACAGGACTACTCACAATCTACATATAATCAACCACAATCTAACCAGCCTCAATACGAACAAACACAACCGACACTGCCACCAAATAAAAATTTGGATTTGAATACTATAATCAAAATTTTAAGTGAATTACTTTCCGCTATCAAATCTCAAAAATCGGCTACCGCCCCCGCAGTCAATACACAAAGTTATCAAACGAACTCAATTCTTAGCCTTCGCCCTACAAACAACTCATAAAAAAACTGTATATCAAATTAATGAATACAGTTTTTTTATTATTTTGTTTTTGCTTTTATCTTTACGATATTTTTATCTTGTGATTTTGGTTTGATATTTTTTGCAGGAGTTTTTTCAAAATGAGTTTTCTTTAAATCTGTTGGCTTTTTTACAGAATTTACTATTATATCATTATTCACTTGCGGAGTAACACCTTCAATATCGTTAAAGATTGACTGCAAACTTCCTATGCTATTCATACCACCTAGTGAACTATTGACTACTTTTGGAGGAGTTTGAGTCTTTGGTTTTTCTACTTTTTTTATTTTTACATTGTCAGGCATAGCCCTACCACCATACTCACCTTGATTCTCATTTCTTTCCTGACCTATTTCGTTTACCAAATTTTGAAATCTGCTAAGATTATTAACAGCACCTATATTATTGTTTGCTTGTTTAATATCTTCATTTTCTTCTACCATTTGTACACCACCCCTATTTTTAATTCAATACTTGCATTTGTAATAAACCATCACGCTCTTTTTTGGTTGTCCGCTTTTTGCGTTTAACCTCTAATTTTTTTAGCACTAATAGTATTTCCAAAGTTACGGCATCTTCAAATTTTCTTATATCCAAGCCTAGCAACTTATTGATTTTTTCTATTCTATAAACAAGGGTATTACGATGAATGTTAGCGACTTTACTTGTCTTAATCATATTGAGATTATTTTGCATAAAAATTTCTACCATATTGACTAACTCTTGGTCATTTAAAAAGTTCTTTACATTTTCTTCCTGTAAAATATTACTAATTGTACCCAGACTATCTTCATCTAAATTCGCAAGTAAAGTTCCTAGCATAGTGGAATTGATAGCCACCTTACTAGTGTAATCATTCTTCCTCACTATTTTTCTCCTCTATACTCCCCAAATTAATATGAATTCGTCTAGTGATAAAACTATCGCAATCTTCTTCTTTGTCATATGCCATTATTACAATCTTATCTTTTGGCTCACTATTTATCAACTTAGTCAATGCTTTATTTAATCGTTCCTTTGTAATGTGGTCCCCACCCATTTCCAACTCATCACATAATAAAATATCTAATGGCCTCAACGCAAGCCTAGCAATCTGCACTAATCTTTTATCACTACGGCAGAGTGTACTGATACGGGCTTTTTTCAAATGTGTAATTTCATAATCTAATAAAACTTTTTCTATCATTTTATCCCAGTTTTCTTTTGGTTCGCCCCTAGTTTTCAAAATCCATTGCAAATTCTTTTCAACTGACTTGCTTTCAAAAAATACGGCCTTGCTAGAAATGTAACCCAAAGACACATCGTGAGAAAAATCCACCTTTTCAAGTGGTATATCTTTTATGAGAACTTGTCCTTTTTGGAACTTCTCCAAGCCAGCAATTAATCTAAGAATGGCAGTCTTTCCACTACCATTTTCACCGATTAACGCTACACGCTCGCCGTTCTTAAAATTCAAACTCACATCAAAAAGGGCATAATATTCACGATTGTAGGCAAGAAAAACTTTTTCTAGTTTAATCATATTTGACACCCCATAGTTTTTATTTAATTAATGATACACTTTTTTTATAGTTTTTACAAGCAAATAAATATAATTATTTGAACATAAAAAATATTTGCTTTATTTTAGTAGTCAAATTCTTATTATTTTGATATACTAATCTAGATTTGTTATCTTGTATGTATAAAAGGCCACCAAGGCCATATACCACTTATATAATAAAGAGAAAAACAAACCATAAAGCAAAATTAAAATGGAGTTTTTATTATGGATTTATTTGAAAAATGTGTTAAATTTGATGCTGTAAAAGAAGCCAAAGAAAAAAACATTTACCCTTATTTTCACTATTTGGTAAGTGGACAAGACATCGTTGTCAATATGGAAGGACACCGTGTAATAATGATAGGTAGTAACAACTACCTTGGTTTAACTAGCCACCCAGAAGTAAAAGAGTCCGCTATCAAAGCAATAGAAAAATATGGAACAGGTTGCTCTGGCAGTAGATTTTTGAATGGTACTCTTGACTTGCATTTGGAGTTGGAAGCAGAATTGTGTAAATTCTTGCACAAAGAAGCCGTTATGACATTCAGTACAGGTTTCCAAAGTAATCTAGGAATTATTAGTGCTATTGCTACTCGTAACGATTACATAATTGTTGATAAAGAAAGCCACGCAAGTATATACGATGCTTGCAGACTAAGTTATGCAAAAATGCTTCGTTATGAGCATAATGATATGGAAGACCTAGAAAGACAATTAAAAACTGTTCCCGCTGATAAAGGAATTTTGATTGTTACTGATGGTGTATTCAGTATGGGCGGAGATATTTGTAAATTGCCAGAAATGGTTGCTTTAAAGAAAAAATATGGTGCCAGAATAATGGTTGATGATGCACACGGTTTGGGCGTAATAGGTGCAGGCGGTCGTGGTACAGGTGAATTTTTTGGACTAGAAGATGAAGTAGATATTATTATGGGTACATTCAGTAAGTCTCTTGCTTCATTAGGCGGATTTATGGCTTCAAGAGCCGATGTTATTGAATATACAAAACATACATCTAGACCTTTTATCTTTTCTGCATCTATGCCACCAAGTTGTATAGCAACTGCTTTAACGGCTTTAAAGATTTTGGAAAGAGAGCCCGAAAGAGTTACAAACTTGCAAAATATTGCAAACTTTATGCGTCAAGAATTGGTACGCAACGATATTCCAGTAAGAAAGACAGAAAATACAATTATCCCTATTATTCCTATCAATACTTATGGTGATTATCGTACTTTCTATGCTTGTAAAATATTATTGGAAAAAGGTGTTTATGTAAACCCAGCAGTTAGTCCAGCAGTACCTGTGGGTGAAGCAATTATTCGTACAAGTTATACTGCAACTCATACAAAAGAATTGATGACAGAAGCCGCAGATATTATCGGTGAAGTTTTCAAAAACGAGTTACCTGCATTTGACAAAGAAAACCCAAATGCTAGATAATAAAAGTTAAAAAAATTTATAAAAATAAAGCGGTAATTTTCTACCGTTTTATTTTTTCGCATTCACATAATAAAATAATAACAACAACAAAATTTACTCCTAAATCAAATTTTATTTTAACAAACATTTAACTCTTGTTTAAATCAAGCAAAGTGCTTTAAACATTGACATAAACGACAAAAATAGTTATAATATTCATAACTTTTTGATTTTAGTTTATGAAAAAAATCATATACTCTATTTTATAAAATTTGCAAATTAGAATACTTAAAATAATAACAACCAGAAGGAGAAATTATGCAAAATATAGGAATAGGACACGAAATAATTAAAAATCTAAGACACGGAAATTATACCAAAGATGGCTTTTTGGTAGTTGATGACTTTTTCACCTTATCTTTACCTCAATGTTTAAATTCTAAATTGCAATTTTGTTTAATATGCGAAGAATTAATAACAAGTGAAGTAGCAAAACGAATTATGCAATCTTATATGGAAAAATGCACCTGCTACTCTATTTCACAAAAAGTGTTTGAAGTAGTTGCAAGCAAGCAAAACTGTGTAGGTATGATTTTGGTTACAGAATTGGAAAAACAGAATTTTAATCTTGATAAAGAAAATTTTGTCTTGGTTTGTGATGGTTTAGAAAATCCTGGAAATATCGGTACTATTTTTCGTACCGCAGATGCTAGTTCTGTACCTCTAATCATTTTTACAAATATGTGTGCCAAAATAAATGACCCAAAAGTTATTCACGCTAGTCGTGGTACGATATTTACTGTTCCATTTATAGAATTACCAACTGTCGTGGACTGTGTAAAATTTTTGAAAGAAAAGAATTTTAGAATTGTAATTTGCGAGCCTGAACAAGGAAAGTGTTATAAAAATTTTGATTATTCAAAATCTTTGGCAGTTGTAGTTGGTAGTGAAAGATATGGAGTTGATGTTTCTTGGTTTAGCGTACCAAATGTTGAATTTTTATGTATTCCTATGCAAAGTAAAGTCGGTTCATTAAATGTAGGTGTAGCATCTTCATTGATTATGTACGAAGCACAGATTGCAAAGAATAAAATAGGAATAAAGAATTGTTAAAAAAAAGCAAGGCATATTTACCCTTGCTTTTTTATTTATATTGATTAAAGTTCATAAAGTGGTTCAATTATACCGTAATCGCCCGCTTTTCTCTTGTATATAATAGTAACTTTTCCAGTTTCCTTGCTAAGAAAGACAAAGAAATCGTGTCCGCTATTTTCAAGTTCCATTTGAGCATCTTCCTCGGTCAAAGGAGATATTTCAAAAGATTTGCGTTTGGCTATATTTGCCTTTACAGAAGGCAGTGCTTCATTTTCATTTTCATCTTCATCTTCAAAAAATAACCAGTCATTGTCTTTAAAAGCGTCCAAGTGTAATTTGTCTTTGAGTTTTCCACTGTACTTTACAACTTGTCTTTCTACTTTTGGCAATGCAATATCAATATTTTGATACATATTATCACTTGTTACTTCACTACGGAAAAGCATTCCTTTATCACTTATAGTCAACTCCAAAGTGTACGCTTCTTTGTTATCCTTGCGACAAACAATTTTTGTACTAGCACTATCTCCAAAATATCTATCTAATTTGGATACTTTTTTTGTTAAAATCTCTTTGAGTTTCTCACTAACAGTATAATTTTTTGATATAATTTGTATCTTCATATTCTCATCACTCCTTTAAATTAGCCTAAATTATTATACCAAAAGTTAGTAATTTTAGTCAACTGAATAAAAAGCAATTAATTGTTAACTTTGATTTTTAATAGTCCATTATTTTCGTCAACGGTAACTTTTGCACCATTATTTAATTTTCTTGACAATATTTCATCTGCCAACTTGTCTTCAATTTCGTGCTCTATTACTCGTCGTAGAGGTCTAGCACCCCATTCGGTATTATAACCTTTTTCAACCAGGTATTTGAGAGCATTTTCAGTAAATTTGAGTTCTACTCCTTGTACTTTCAATTTGTTTACAAGTTTGGTAATCAACAATTTTGCCACTCTTGCCAACTCTGGTTTTGACAAAGTTTTAAAAATCACAATAGAGTCAATCCTATTCAAAAATTCTGGACGGAAATCTTGCTTGATTTGTTTATTCAAAATCTCACTTGCTTGTTCATCCAATTTTTGAATAGTTGGTTCATCAGTTGCTTTTTCAAAGGCTAATCTGTTTTTACGGTATTCTGGGTTTGTAACACCACAGTTACTTGTCATAATAATAATTGTGTTCTTGAAACTTACTGTTCTGCCGTGGCTATCTGTCAATCTTCCATCGTCCATAATTTGTAGCAAAATATTAAATACATCAGGGTGTGCCTTTTCAATTTCGTCAAACAATACTATTGAATATGGTTTTCTTCGCACCTGTTCGGTTAATTGTCCACCATCATCGTGTCCAATGTATCCAGGAGGTGAACCTATCAGTTTACTAACAGAATGAGATTCCATATATTCGGACATATCTAATCTTATTGTTAGATTTTCATCATCAAACATAGCCTCTGCCAAAGCCTTACTTAATTCAGTTTTACCGACACCCGTTGGGCCTAGGAACAAAAATGTACCTACTGGTCTATTTGGGTCTTTCAAACCTGCCCTGGCTCTACGGATAGCCTTACTTACAGCAGATACTGCTTGGTCTTGTCCTATTACTCTTGTATGCAAAACATTTTCCAGCCCTAGCAATTTATCTCTTTCCGTTTCTGTCAATTTTGAAACTGGGATATGAGTCCAAGTGCTGACAACTTTTGCAACATCATCAAATCCAATAGTTGTAGTGCTTTGTTTTTCTTCATTATAACTAGATTTGATTTTTTCCAGTTCTTCACTCACTTTTTTGATTTCATCACGAATAGATGCCGCTTTTTCAAAGTTTTGTGAAACTATTGCTTCTTTCTTATCATTTTCCAAACGGTTTAATTCATCAGATTTTTGTTTTAGAGGTGTAGGGGTACTACTTCCTGACACTTTTGCTTTTGAACTAGCCTCATCAATAAGGTCTATTGCTTTGTCTGGCAGGCTTCTATCCATTATATAACGGTCACTTAGTGTGGCAGCCGCCTCAATGGCCTCATCACTTATTTTGACTTTGTGGAATGCTTCATAAGCATCACGCAAACCTTTTAAAATACTAATAGTTTGCGGAACAGTAGGAGGATTTACCATAATAGGTTGAAAACGGCGTTCCAGAGCCTTGTCTTTTTCAATAAACTTTCGGTACTCGTCAGTAGTTGTTGCACCAATAGTTTGTAGTTCTCCTCGTGCTAAATATGGCTTCAACATATCAGCAGGGCTAATTTCTCCTTTTTCCCCGCCTGCCTGTGCCAAAGTATGCAATTCATCAATAAAAACAATGATATTCCCACTAGATATAATAGTTTCAATAGCATCTTTCAATTTTTCTTCCATAGCACCACGGAATTGAGTCCCCGCCATCAAAGAACCTAGTTCTAATGAAAAAACATTTTTATTTTTTAATAAGTCAGGTACATTTCCATTTACAATCGCTTGTGCCAAACCTTCTACAACAGCACTTTTACCAACACCAGCCTCACCTATCAAAACTGGATTATTTTTTGTTTTACGACAGAGAATTTCTATAACTCTTTCTATTTCTTCATCACGCCCAATAATAGGGTCTATCTTGTGTTCCCTTACCTTTTGAGTCAAATCCGAACCCATATCCAACAATTTTTTAGGTAATGGGCTACCATTCTCTCGCATTTCTTCCTGTTCATTTTGTTCTGGTGTATTGATATTTTCATCACGCAAAGCATTCAAACACTCGTTACGCAACTCTGTGATATTTACTCTAAAACCACGCACCAACATTTGTACAGCAATACTATCTGTACTAGAAAGAAGTGCTAACATAATATGTTCCGTACCCACAAAAGTTTGCCCCAGTTTCATACTTACTGCTTGGGCTGCGCGCAAAATTTCTTTTACTCGCGGAGTGAGTTCTATTGTATCCAGATTTAGACTTGGTTGTTTTTGAATACTTTCGTCAAAAAGTTGCAGATATGTTGATTGTGTAACTCCATATTTTAATAACAATTTCGCAGATAAACATTCTTCAACTGATATGATACCAAATAGCAAATGTTCTGTTCCCAGTTCGCTATGTCCAGATTTAGTAGCAAGTTCACCCGCATTTCTTAGAACTTTTTGAACTAATTGTGTAAACCCATTATTTTGATACATATTAATTATCCTCCTTTCCTGATTTCTTATCTATATTATCTATTTGTTTTTTCAATCTAGCAGCCTCCTCATAATTTTCCAAAGAAACTGCACATTTTAATTTTTCTTTTAAACTGTCCAAAACACTTGCAGAAGGCAAATTAATTTCATTTTCACCTTTTCTTAATGTAATTTTGTCTATATCATTGTCTTGGTCGCCTAACATTCTATTTATTACGGGGTCAACTACACTTTTCATAGCGTGATAACATTCATTACAGCCTAATCTGCCCGTTTCTAAAAATTGCTGTGAAGTATAGCCACAGTTTGGACAGACAAGATTTGGCTTCTTTTTGCGTCTATTCAAACTAGATGGAAAATCAAAAAACTCCCCTATACTTGCCACTTCAAAAGGCATTGTGCCTCTTTCAATACTCAAACAATCACTACACAAATGTTCTTCTGTTTTGTAGCCATTTACAACACTCACTCTATGATATGTCGCAGGTTTTCCACATCTATCACAATACATTATAATTCACCTCCCTTTTGTATTTTATCAATTATTACTTTCTTTATTATATTCGCACGCAACTTATTTTCTACCTTAAAAGGATTATTCAAAGCATTATTACTCAAAGTACTTTGTAAAATTTCTGCTTCATCTTTATTCAAGATATCCCTATCCACTAATTCTTCTAATAAATAAATGCTATTACGATAATCTATTTCATTTTTAAGTGTATTATTCAAAATACTACTTAGCCATTCATCAGTGTTTCCCTTTGCTTTTGAAATAGTAATATGTCCGCCACCACCACGCTTGCTTTCTGTCATATAACCTCTTTCAAAATTAAAGCGAGTAGTCAGTACATAATTTATTTGACTAGGTGCAACATTAAAATAATTAGCCAAATCATTTCTGCTAATATCTATTGTGTTTGCATCACCCATAGTTTGCATCAAAAATTCTTCTATTATGTCGGATATATTTGACACTAGACTACCTCCTTTAAAAAAGTTTGACTATCTTTGACTTTTATATTATAGTGCTGAAAAATCACAAAGTCAATAGAATTTCACAACTTTTTATAAAAGTTTTTAAAAATATAAAAACCTCACCTTTTAGTGAGATTTTTTTCTAGTTTACTATTCTCTTTGATATTTCCACTGCATTTTTAACAATTTTGTCTATGCTCTCACCTATATAATAATATCCATCTTCAAATACTATATTACCACCCACCATAGTCATTACAACATCATCTGCGTGAGCCGAATAAATTAAGTTTGCTATCTTGTCATTATTTGGTTGCCAATGAATACCTTGACAAGATATTCGAATAATATCAGCCTGATAACCTTTTTTCAACTGACCTATTTTGTCTGCCAAAAATAATGCTTTTGCACCACCTCGGGTAGCCATCAAAATCACATCTTTTGCAGGCATTACACTAGCATCACCTAACAAGGCTTTTTGAGTAGTAGCAATCATAAACATTTCACGAAACATATTTAAAGAATTATTACTTGCCACGCTGTCCGTACCAATAGCCAGATTAATACCTCTTTGTTGGTAACTAAAAATAGGTGGAAAGCCATCTGCCAACTTCATATTACTGGAAATATTTATAGCAACATTTGTTTTATATTTATAAAGAATATCCATATCATCTTTATCTACATGAACACCGTGAGATATCGTAGTAGGATAATCCAAGAACCCTATATCTTCTAGATACTGAACTGGTGTCATATTGCGTTCTTTAACACAATTACCCACTTCTTCTAGCGTTTCTGCCAAGTGAATAGTTTGCGGTAATTTATATTTTTTTGCTATTCGGGTACAGTCTTCCAAACCTTTTTCATTCACTGTAAAAATTGAATGTGAAGTTACAAAATATGTA
>Ga0172378_10001073_pt1 | contig 24908 bp, 24 predicted proteins | sample GrowelOW332metaG_FD_119755 | JGI IMG/M metagenome (GOLD analysis project Ga0172378, IMG submission 119755) | Groundwater microbial communities from an aquifer near a municipal landfill in Southern Ontario, Canada - Pumphouse #3_1 metaG | ecosystem: Environmental > Aquatic > Deep subsurface >... | reverse complement strand
GTTGGTTTAAATAATCCATATGATTCTTTAGTTCCAACATTAATTTTAAAATATATCCAATTATAATCAGTTAAAAGTGATAATGCAAATGTTCCAAGTCTATCTAAAGTATCAACACCATTAAATAAGATTTGTGTATCTTGTAAATTATTTAAAGCTAATAGATCTGTAATTCGACTTTCAATTTCAGATGCACTATAATATTCTGTACCACTTAATAGACTTAATAGCTTAGCCTTTTCAGCATCAGTATATCCATTTGTATTAGAATTTGATTCATATAATGCTTTAACTTCAGCGGCACTTAATGTATCATTAATTAAAATATATACTGTATCTGCCCAACGATAAGTTGATGCATCATTTCCAGTATTTTCATCATATTTAACTACATAAATCTTTCCTGCTTCACCAGTTGCTGGTAAGTTTGCATAAGTTTCAACTTCTATAACATCATCAACATAACTAGGTAATTGAGATGCTGGTACAAGTCCATTAACTAAGTCTGCTTTGTTAGGTAATGTTGCTGTGTGTTCAGCAGTTACTGTTTTAAGGTCTGTAATATCAGTTTTAACTGTGTTTCCAGTACCAGAATTAATAATATCAGTAGCTCCTAAAACAACATTTGCACTCAATGGTTTACTATTAACAGTAGTTGCCTTATCAGCTTTTAGATCATGAGCAGCAGATGCAGCAGATTTAGTTTCATAAGTGTTGACAATAATGTTACCATCACTATCTCTTAGAGCTTTTCCAATTGTACCATCACCAGTCCAAATCTTAATAATCTCTCCAGCATTGTGATCTAGGTAATCTTTTACTGTAGCGTGTTCTGTACTATCACTAGGAATATCTGTATCTGTTAAAACAATATCTGCATCTAAAGTTTTTTCATTTATTTTTGTAGTAATATCTACTTTGTTTGCTTTTAGATTTGTTACTTCAGTTTCTAGATCTTGTAGTTCTAAAGACTGTGTTCCTAATTCTACCCATATGTTATCTACATCAGTGCCATTATAAGATGCATCTAGCACATCATTATTATCACTACGGTTTACTGTTACCCTTGTGTTTGCAACAGTTGGTGCAAGTGCATTACCATAAGTATCATATTTAAAACATTGGAAAGAGAAAATAACTTTTTCGGTCGATCCACTCATTGTAAATGATGTTGCTGCGTATGGTAATTGTACTTCGTATAAGTACTTGTCTTCTTCTTCTACATAGCCTTTACTGATCATATGTATCTTAGCTGCTGTTGTTTTATCAGCATAAGTTATAAACATAATCGTATTGGCATAAGCAATTTTAGAATATAATCTAACAATATTATCATTACTGTTTTGATTAAATGTAAAATTGTTTCCTATTCCAGATAAACTCGAAGTTTTCTGTCCAGTTTCGGTAATAAACATATTAATATATTTCATATTATATCTCCTATATAATTTTTGCTAAAATAAAATGGATAAAAACTTTAGTTCAGTCTTTATCCATTAATATTTTGTGAGGATATGATGGATAAAAACCAAACATAAGTTCTTATTAAATTATTTTGTATCAGTGAAATTCCAATAAATATCAGGAATTTCTACAGTGTCACCACTTGCTATACTTGTTTTGTACGAATAAATTACTTCTGGCAATGAACTATTACCATTTTGACTCTGAGGCAACCAAACTAGAGCAATACCATCATAATTCTCATATGCTGTTATTGTAGGATCATTAATATCTTTATAAATTCTAATTGATCCACTATTTTGATAAAACTTAGGGGTGCAAACTTCTTTATAATCTGTTACATAATCGTAGTTATTTATATTTCCCTTATATAAAACGTATACGGGACTAGGTTTTGAAACGGCATCACTATTTGTAAAGATATATTTTGTAAGTCCATTGTGAATATTTATATCTTTATCTTTACTAACAAAATTAATTTGATAGTTGAAGTTTAATGCTTCTCTATTATCCTTTTGAATGTATAATGTTTTATTTAAGTAAACATTGTCAAAATTGTTATCTACATTAGTAGTTGTATCTGCTTCTGGATATTGTCTTTCACTTGTTATATTGTTACTGTCTTTTAAGTTTCCTAAAACAATATTTATAAATGGAGTTTTACCAAGGTCATCTACGTATCTGATGTTTTTTTGGATATACTTTCCTGCACCGTGAATTGATCCTGTTGTTTCTAAATCAGTAGCTTTAACACCAACTGAGAAGTTATCATAACACTTTCCATAAATAGCAATAGCATTACCTACTGTTAAATTACTAGCTTGTAATAGTCCAGAGTTTAAATCGGTTTTAGTAGTACTACCATAAGGTGTATATTGTAAGTTCTCTACTAAGTTCTTTTTAGGAGTAATATAGAATGTGTCAGGAGCTTTGTACGGTTTAGTCATATCTGTACTAACATAATTAAATGATTGTAATATGTTATGAATTAAATTGTATTCTGTTGTTTCAAAATCATTTTGGTTCTCACTGTTAGAAGATTCTAAAGCAAGATAACAATAATGGTTTATATTAACTACACGCTCAACCCAGTCGCTATCATATAATTCGTACTGTCTATAATCATTTTTAATACCCATTCTAGGATTTAGTTTGTTACTATTTTTTGTAAATAGAACACTGCAAGAAATATATCTTTCATATATACTAAAAGAATATTTATCAACATAATACTTCTCACCATTTACTATTTTATATTGACCTAACATTGGTAATTCACTAATCGAATGGAAAATATAATTTTTAGTAACTTCTGTATTTCCAAGCTTAGATAAATTTACTTGTGAGGCAACACCATAATTGTAATCAGTAATTGTATTTTCACTTTGGTTAAAGTTAGTATATAACTCAACATCAGTGTTATATTGATTATTCTTTTCAAGCATAAGTCTTGTGTTAGTATAAGGAATATATTTAACTCTATACACCACATTGTTCAGATCATAATTACTAGAAGCATCATTTACAACTGAACTCATTCCAACTGTTTTTGCTATATTTTGTATAACATATTCAGTTGAGGCAAGTCCAAAAACAGCTTCTGTTTCAGTTTGTGCTGTAATAGCACCCATATTATAAATTTTATTATTACCACGGATCCAATATAAACTTAAACCTTGTCCATCTTTATCAGCATTTAATGTGTCCCATTTCTTCTTTTCTAATATATAAGAAGTAATATCATACACAGTATCCGTTACTGGATCTTTGATTTCTAAACTAACGAGCTGGTGAATATTGAATGGAAGTATTAATCCCATATTCATTTTAGTTGTATAAGGATCAGTTACATTTGTACTTCTTGCTGAAGCCCAATAATTGTTTGATGGATAAGTTATTACATTATCTTTTGAAACAATATTTTTAACATTACTAATAATTCCTGTTGAATAATTATTCAAAGAAGAATTTACAATTTGTAATTCTGTTCCATCAGTATCAAATGCACTACCTGAATACTCATTCATTATATCATAACTAATCACATTTGTATATAGATTATCACCATCTTTTTTATATTTTAATAGTCTAGGAATACCATTAAACTCTACCCCAATACTTAACAACGCTTCGTACAATGTTTTATTATCTTGATATGTTAATTTAGGGCTTATTTTAGACTTAAGTAAGACTTCTAAATCTGGATCTAATGAATACTTAGGTGATTGTATCTTGCAGTTAGAACCAATATTTTCAGTAGTATTATTATCTGGATAAGATGTAGTTTCGATATATCTTATGTCTGATATTTCTAAAGGAGTTAAATTATTAAGTATTTTAACAATTGCATCCCAGCAAGTATAAACATCTTCTGATGTTTCTAATGTTGTAGAATCTACAACTTCTATGTTCCAAGTCATTTCAAATGATTGTTTCATATCTTCATAGTCATTTTCATCACCAACACTATTATCATACATTAGTACTTGATTTAAACCATCAATATTTGTGCCTTGTGCTGTCATAAACTTAAGAAGAAACACACTATCATCATAAAAAGAATTTGTATTAGGAACTTGGTAATCGGGAATTCTTAATATAATTTGAAAATTTCCTGGTGTATCAAGTTTGTACTTAATGTCTAACCTACTAGTAGTTTTAGTAATTAATGTTTCAACCCCAGTAGTTACATTTTTTAAATAATATTCTTTAGTTAACAAAGTAATATTTTGTTTATGAGTATATCCGAAAAAATCTTCATACTCTCTGTACAAATAACCTGTGACAACTTTTGGTAAGCTGATCTCACTATTAAGTATTGCTTTAGTAGGAACTCTCACACCTTTAATTGTGGCTGGAATATCTGCTATATAATGATCATTAGGATAAGATGAATTTGTTGGTGCAACCATTTTTATATTGCTATCAATCATTATGTTATTATTTAAATCACCTACTGCAGCATCTGCTAAATATAAACTTGAGATATAATCCAAAGGTTGTGTAACGGTTACGTCTGGAATAAACTCAGATTGTAACCTACGAGTCAATTCTATTAAGTCTAAATGGTGGGCATATCTACTAGAGGCACCAATTTGTACTTCCTCTACTGTATCTTTAGACACGATCATGTTCCATTCTTTCAATGGTACATTGTTGTCTGTATCATTTACAAACACAGATACATCAGTACCAGTTTTAACTTCTATTGGATCATTATTATATTCTAAATTGATTTCCATTGCGTCTAATGAACCATCTTCAGTAAATGTTGGGTGAATAGGTAATTGTAAATTATAAACCATATCATCTATATTACAAGTATAATAAGTAGTGTTACTATTTATCTCTATTGTATTAGATGCATCTGAAATTAAATATTGAGGGTAGGAAGTATTATTTGCTCTAATGTAGAAATCATTATTTCCTCCTAAAATATAAGAAGAAACATCAATAGAATTATAAGATAAACCAGATATTATCAATTTATTATTTCTATAAACATTATAAGTAAGTGCATTTTCTGGTGTTGTCCAAGTAAGTATATTATCTGTAACTTCTACGATAGGAGCTGTTAGTTTATAAAATGTAAAACTCTCTTCATTTGATAACTCACTGTTTGAAATTGTTTCTGATCCACCAGCATATGCTAATACTGTAATATTAAATGTCTTTGCTGTGTTTGTTAGTATAGTTTTTGTTGTTTCTTGTGTGATATATATTAACTCACCAGAATCATAAACATAATAAGCTAAAGTATTAGTGGATAAATTTGTCCAACTAAACACATTATCAACTTTTGTTAATATTGGAGTAGGTAATTTACCAAAAGAAACTGTTTTAGCCTCTGCTTTTGTTGATGGTAAACATTTTGGATTAGGATTAGTTACTTGTCCTTTATGGGCAATAACATAAGCAACTGCATCACTATAAGAAGCAGTAATTGTGTAAAATAAAGCTGATGAGTCTTGTACTAGAGAATCATTAATGTATAATTCATAAGTATCTGCATTAGCTGAAGCACTCCAAGATATCTCATCTGTTTCTGTATCATAAGCTATTGTACTTGGTGTAAGTATTTTAATTACTTGATAACTGACATCGTTTGAATTGTCTGATGCAATATAATAAGTATCAACTGTGTTGTTATACCAACCTAAATTGTCATTTAAGGCCTGTAATTTGAAGCTGTATGTACCAACAGTATCTTTACTTATAATGTACGGGCTTACTGATGTATACGCAGTAGTCAAAGTGTTTGAGTATGAACCATTTGTAGATAAATAATACTTTGTAGCGTTGCTTACGGCACTGAAGTATAACTCACTTGTTCCAGAATTTAAATCTATCACAGGGGCAGTTATCTTAGCTATTGTGAACGAAATTGTATTAGATTGATCAGAAATATACTCTATTCCATCAGGATCTAAATAATAAGCATAAATATAATAAGAATAAGATCCCACAGTGTTGATATCTAAATTGAATTCCGTACTCTGAATATCAGTAACACCACCACTTTGGTCATAAACTTTGTATATATTAGCACCACTAACAGCAGACCATTGGACCTTAGAACCACTCCTTGAAATTACTGGAGTGGCTAATTGTCCAACTGGCTTTATCTCTGACTGAATTGATCTCATAAATCGAGGATTACTGTACTTGTAACTGTTATCTGTATATATAATTGACATATTTATCCTCCTATACTATTCCACTTGCCGTAAAGTAAGCTTTAACAACAAATTTGTACAATCCAGCAGCTAAAGAAATAGTTATTTGCTTTGCTGTTGTTGTTTCTACTAAAGTTAATGTTGAATCATCTTCTAAAGTATACACTTCAAAATAAAGTGTCCCACTTAAACCATAAACAGAAGCATCAAATGTTGGATAAGTCCAAGACAATGTGTCTGTTGTGGATTCCCAAATCAAATCGGTAGGAGCATCTAATTGAATAGTTTCATATGTTAATATATTACTTGCTGTTGAGTAAGTGTAATACAATGTATCATAAGAATGAGCTCTAACTGCTATATTGTAGTTTGCACTAAGCAAAAATGTATCAAAAGCACTAGCGATATTAATTGAAGTATTATCTTTACTTAATGTTATTGTTTTAAAATATGTTGTAAGATTATTTTGATCATATATTTCTAACTTATAATAATCAGCATTTTCAATACTATCGTGCACAACAGTAGATTGATCCACCATTAAACCTGAAGTAGTTGATAACCAATTAATAGTTGGTGCTGGTAGTAATGACCTTTCAATCATAAACTCATTAGATATATCACTATCAAAATTACTTAACTTAATATCATTTTGTAATGAATTTTTAACTGTATCAGATAAAGTACTATAAACAGCATCAACTGCTCTAACATTAAATGTATGTTGTCCATAATTTAAATTAGCAGTATCAAAATACTTTGAAGTAGAAGAAACTGTTCCATCATATCCTGTATTATAAATATAAGTAGTTGTTGTTCCAGACTCTGTTGTGGTTACATAAGTATCTTTCAAAATATAACCACCAGCATTTGCTATTGGAGTCCAACTTAATGTAACTGCTGTTACTCCTGTACTATCTTCAACTGGAGAAATAGTTTCTGTTTTTGTTAATGTTGGAGTATTAAGACTATAAAATGTATGAGTAAGGATACTTCCATATTCTGAGACAAGTGAAGCAAGATTTTCTGCTAATGCTTGAATTCTAAAATCTTTTTTTCCTGGTGCATCTGCTGTATATGTTATTTCTTCTGTTGTTGAACCAGCAACTAAAAATGTAGTATTTTCAGTATTATAATCATATATTTGTATAAAATAACCTCTAGCAAAATCTACTGGATCCCAAGCAAATTTTATTTGATCTAACCCTGTTGTGCTATCAACAGTTATTACAGGAGTATCTATCTTAGTTAAAAGATAATAATGATCATCTGTTCTATCAGAATAAAAATTAAGATTAGATGGGACTGCAAATATATAATATTTCATATTATTAATAGAAGAGAATGTATAATCATAATAAGTATTGGTTATTTGATCGTGAATTTCATAAACATCTTCTGATGCTGCATCATCATATGTTACTATTGTGTATGAAGTAGCAAATTCAACTGCACTCCAACTAATTCTAATAACATTTGACTCTATACGAACTTCATCATAAACTGTTGGAGTTTCAATACCAGAAAATACTGTGTAAAAAGAACTATAATTACTATAATAATTAATACTATTAACTGTATAATTTGCTCTTAAATATAATGTAGTTGTTTGTCTTGTTGTAAATGTTATATTATAACTAACTCTATTTGTTGTTGTATTTATTGTACAAGAAGACAATGGTACTACTATTTCAGTTCCATTAATACCAAATTTATAAGTATAACCAGTTAAATCTGGATCATCATTATAATCCCAACTAAATTCTAAAGTATCATAATTAGTAAGTTCTTTTTCTATATTAGCTGGCTCAGGTATTACTTGTACAACATCATCAAGTGTAGCAGCAATTGTAGAAGAATTTTTTTCAAAACTATATGTTGCCACATGTGTCCAATTTGCAAGTGTTTCATTAGATGAATTAGTTAAATATTTTCCTGAATAATCAGTTTTTACTTCACAAGCCCATTCATCATTTTTAACATAAGGTAAATTATTTGTAATTTCTTGGTCATCTTCATAAACACTAATTCCATAATTTCCTGCTGAAACAGTAGATAAATAAACACCTGATATGTCTATATAAAATCTATTACCTCTAGAATCTGAATATCCAGAATAAGTAATTGCACTTTCTGGAACTCTATAAAATTCTGAACTATTAACTTTATTTGTTAATTTACAAACAATTCCAACAGCAGTTGTTCCCAATTTTTTATCTCTATAATATGTAACCCTATTGTTATTAGCAACATAATTTAAATCAGTATCAGAAACATTATCTACACTAAAAAATTTAACTTCTTCATTAACTGTTTGTGCAACTAAAACTGCAGAAACAGGAAGAGAAAACTTACGATCTGTTCCATCCCCAGTTTTTTGCACTGCCACACTATAATTTTTTGCACCATATTCATATGTATCAGGATCTTCAGAAACTCCTTCAGATGTAAATTTACCAAAAAGATTTCCAGAAGCAATATTTGAAAAGAAATTAAATCCTTCGATATACCAATTACCAGCATTACCATAAGTATGCTTAATTTTATATAATTCTGAAATCCCCCAAGTAGTTTTTAAAGCAGCATATACCGTATCTGTTATTGGAATTAAAATTCCTGTTGTTGAAGTATATGTTTTTACTCCTGTTGTAGCATTTTTTTCATAATATCTAATTATAGGTCTGCTAGGATCTTTAACCATTCCTAAAACATTACTATAAGCATTTCTAAAATTAGAATCACCAACGAGTACTAAGCTTGTTCCAACAACTGGAGCAGCATCTTCATCAAGTCCACAAAGACCAATAACATTCGTTCTAGAAAAAGGAGTTATACCATAAGGGTCCCCACTAACACTAGTAATTGCTAATTGAACTTTATAAGTGGTGCCACCATAAGCTTCAACATCAGAACTACTAATTGGATTAATTGAATTTGGTACATCATACACACCATAAACATTTTCAGTTAGCCCAGGAATATCATAAAATACACTAAGAATTTTAGGATCAGTCGATGTTCCTCCTGTTATAGCCACAGTGCCATTTGCTTGAAAAGCTACATTTGTAGCATTTTGTCTAAGTGGATTAAAACACACATATTCTGGTGCATAACCATCAGTTTGATCAGTCATTGTTTCATGTGAATCTATTGTAGTGTATAGTTTACCATAATCTTGAGTTCCTTCTTCCATATTTTTTATATGTATTTCATAACCCATACGATATATTTTTGAACCATATGCTAAAAAATTATTATAACAAGCCAACGCAAAATTTGGTGTTGAATCATCCCTGGTAGCTGTATTTGATCTACCCTCTGTATCTATTTTAGTTATTGGATACTGTACACTCATATTTCACCTCCTACTTGTTTCTGTTCATGTCGGTTGTAAGATTTCTTTCGGCATCTAACATTTTGTAATCATTAGCGTTTGTTACCATACTAAAGGCTTTACTAACACCAAGGCCTACTGCTGCCAAAGCTCCTAGAATAGGACCCCCAGCAACGGTTGCTCCAATTATACCTGCACCATATGATAATGCTGTTTTACCAACACTCATCATATTGTTTAATTCGTTCTGTCTAGCTTGGTCACCGTAAATTGCCCCGTAGTTACTTAATTCATATCCTATGGACTTATTAATCGTACTAACTCCAATCGCCGTTACAGATGAAATTACAGCTGCTTTTTTAAATGTACTAAAGCCAGCTTTTGTTTTAACTGTTTTATTTTCTTTATTTTCAACTCCATTTGAAGTATCCATTTGTTCCTTAGATAGTTGTTGGTCATTCTTAGCAACGTCATCTAAGACAATGTGTATTATTTCTGTTGCCATATTATACCTCCATAGCTGTTATAAATGTCATTGAATATTTAATCAATTGATTATGAACAGTTTCATCTGTGATCTCTACTAAAGAAAATATATCATTTACTTTTATTGAACCACTTCTCTCAGTTGTTATACTCCAAGTTGTTCCAAATGAAGTATTTTTATCTAAAGCATCAAACAATGTTACCAAAGTTGTATTTGATTTATCAAAAGTTCCTTCAACTTTAAGTTGAAAAGTAGATGTATTTGTAAAATGTTTACTTGCTTCTCTTTTTTGTAAATCAGCTCTATTCTCAAATACTCTTGACTTAACCATTTTAGTCTTAGGAATTTCTACATTGTTTATTTTTAAAATAACATCATTTCCTAAAACACCATCATTATATATCAATATAAATAAAGTTAAATAAGATTTAAATGCATCGTGTCCTTGAATTGTTATCTTCTGATCCATAATAGGATCGTTCTGTACATTTACTTGAATAGGTGTATCTGCTAAAGTAAATAAAAGATTCCTATTAGTAACTGCTATATCATTTAACAAAACAGTAACATCTGAACGATACTTCTCTTCTGCTATAATTTCTATGTTAAATATCTTGTTATATATTTCCATTGGAGTATCTGTATTAAGGTTACCACCATTGTAATATATTATGATATATATTTTATCTTTGTTTAGATCCATTGGTCTTTTATCAGTCAATACATCTTCGTTGTTTATAATAACCAATTTATCTGACAAATCATTATCTAAATATTCATTCTCATATAATGCAGTACATTCTGTTCTAATAGATGCATCATAATAATCAAATATATCTTGTACTTCCATAATTATTGACCTCCATATTTCTGTTTGATTTTATCTATAATTTGTTTGCTATAATCAGACCAAAATCCTTGTTTCTTATTGGGATTTTCCTCAAGCCATTTGGCATAAGGTGCGACAGAATCGTCTATGTATATATCCCAACCTGTTTTAGTTCGTTTGATCTTATAAGCATTATTTTTCATATTTCCACTATCACTGGGTAAACTAGACTTGTTTTCATTGAATAAATTGTTAATAAACAAATCAAAATCTTTTTCAAAGTATTCTCTGTCCATAACTAACCTCTCAATATTAAATATTTTAACTCACTAATAGTTTTTCTATAAGCTCCATTTAATACATCTTCTTCGGGTTCCTTATACATTGCAGTTATTGCATACTGCTTTTTATCTAAAATAACTTTATCATTTATATTAAAGTCCTGAACTGAAAAAGTGGAGATAGTTATGTCCGTTTCGGGAATAACCACTCCATGCAATGTTTTATTTGAACTTATGTTTCTTCTAGGAACTTTACGATAACTAAATGCAAGTTCCTTATCTTCTACTACAAAATATCCTGTAAAAGGAAATATCTTGTTCTTTTTATTTTGATATAAATCTATAATACTCATTACCATTCAACTCCTTTAGCTTCATAATTTTCCAAATCCTCATTTTGAATTTCAATAGTTCCTCTAAACAATAGAGAACTAGAAGCCATAAAATCTTTTACTTCTTGTGGAATTTCTTGAGTATTGTAAGTCAATCTGTAATCTGCTAATCTAAGTAGTCCCTCTTTAAGAGAAGCTCTATAATCATTTTTTGAAAGTAAATATAAAGTTTTATTAATATTGGCAGACCACATAGCAATAATGCCATAAAAATCTCTTGTTAATTGTTTCAAAAAGATTTCTCCCATTTTGTCAACATCTATTGTGTTATCACCAGGAAGAATATCATTTAATTCAATTCCTAGCTCCTGTTCTAACAATGCACTAGTGATAGTGTATCTGTGTGTATCTATATCATACACCATATACTCGTCATTTGTAAAATTTTCCATTTGTAATCTCCTAATATTAATAAAAATTTAACGGTTTTTTAAAATAGAAACCGTTAAAAAACTATATTAGTTAGGCTGCTAAAGCGTGTACGTAAAGACCTTTTACTTTATTGTCATATACGAAACAATCATGATAGATACGATATTGGAATTTGTAAGCATCCATAGTTTGGTTTTGTTCTGGAGCAAACACTCTTAATCTAATATGTTTGTTGATTGCTATAACTGCTGTTGGATCAGCTATAATGAAGTTCATTACAACTCCAGCTGGTGTAAATCCACCTGTACCTATTGTACATACTGTATGGAAACGTCCTGTTGGAACTTTAACTACTTTCATACCATCAAAGTTACTGAAGTTCATATCCACTGTACCTGCTACAATTCTTTGTAATCCACCTGATGTAGCTAAAGCACTCTTTAACAATTGATAATTAGTAGGTGTGATATATAAGACTCTTCCCTCAGTAGGAACTTCATCTTCATCTAATTTAGCTTCACCTGCTTCAATTGCTGCTAAAAGCGATGCACCTGTTGTTATTGCAGTTGTTACTGGAGTAGTTTTTGCTGCGATTGCTGCAAATCTGTAAGCGTCAACTTCTGGAACAACTTGTGTTCTAATAAATTGACCCATTGTTGCTGCAAATGTTTGTCCAAGAGTTTCCTCATCATCCATTGCATCTACATTAAATTCTGTACCTCTATCTTGAGTAAGAGTCATTGACTCCCAAGTCGCTGTTGTAGCTCCTTTTGTAAAACCATCGTTTCTTGAATATGCATTCAATCCACCTGTTGTTACTTTAAGAACCTTTACTGTTTGACTACCATCGAATTGTACTTCTGTACTCTCCAAATCACTTGTTAATGTTGCTGCTTGATAAATTTCATCTAACAACGGTTGAAATTTTGTTACTAATGCTATTGAATTTGCCATATTTTAATCTCCTTACGATTATAATTTTGGTTTTAGACCAGCCGCTCTACGTAATCTATTTTCATCTGCCTTTGCTGCTTCCTTTGATACAATCTTAGGATCAGCCTTTCCTGTGCCAAAATTTAATTTAGCATTGATAAAAGACGGATAAGTTTCAATTACACTTTTTACTGCTGTATCTAAGTTTACGTCTGCTGTAACCTTTTGCTTTGCAAGGGTTAGAACATCGTTTCTGTTTGTTTCTGGAACGTTATACTTAGAGAAGATAGTATTTGTTTCAATTGTTGCCAACTTCCCCTCTAGTTCTAAATTTTTATTTATTAAATCTGCTTTTTCTTTTATAGCTGTGCTGTATTTTGTTTTAATTTCTTCTACTGACTCAGCTCCAAGTTTATCTAATACGCCCTTTTCCATTCTTTGAGTTAAAGCTCCATCTAAGTATTTATTCCAATCCTCTTCGGTTTTAAAACTCTTGTAAAGTCTAGGTACTTCCGTTGCAACAACTGGATTAGTTGTTGGCTCTGTTTTAGCAGGAGTTTCCACTTCTACTATTGGTTCTGTTTTGTTTTCGATCATATATAAGATTCCTCCATTATTCGAATTTATTTATATCTAGTAGCTATGCTACAAAATATTACTCTCTGTGTTTCTGATTGTATATAATTATACACAATAGTAAAAACAATATTATCATAAATATACACTTCCTTTACATTTAACCATCTGGGACTCTTATTCTAAAAATATCCATATAAGCCTCCTATTCTACTTCTGGTTTTTCTTCTTCTTTTTCTTCATCAGTTGCAAATCCTATTGCATCTTGTGTGTCTTCTTTATCTTCTTTATTTTTTGTTTCAATTGGTGTTGCTTTTTGTATATTATCTAACATAGTTTGTATTTGTTCATCATCTAAATCAGGATATAATTTTTGTAATGCTGATTTTAGATCGATCAAATTATTTTTTAAAGCATCGCCTAAAGATTTTATTAAATCTGCAAATGTAGCATTTAAATATTCTCCAAAATCTACTGAAAATGAATTTGAATAATCATCTTTAATTACAATAGTATTTGAACCATTTGAATTTGAATTATTCAATTCAATAAGTAAACCAGATAAATCACTAAGTGCAGAAGACCATTTCTTAACCATTTCTGCTCTTGTGGCTAAACTTACACGCTCTCTTATTTCTAATGCAAGAGAAGAGCTATTTGCCCCTGCTGCGTCTATTCCTAGAGTAGCTGGACTGATACCTGATGCAAGGCACGCATTCTTTATGATGGCTGTCATAGTTTCTCTATAAGAAACAATAGAATTTTCCAACTCTACGACATCTCTATTAATATGTGTACGTTCTTTGTTATCTGCATTTGGATCTGAGTCATAGACTATTACTTCCGTAGAGTCATATGATGTATCAATCACGTGTTCTAAAGTTTTACTATTAAGTTTTAATGTGTTTTCTGGTCTATAAGTTATGATTTTACTCTTACGTATGAAATCAACCATACAAGAATAAGTTTCATCTAAAGCTGCAAAATCATCTTTGATGTCTTCATAATCGCTTCTACCTTTATTTCCATTCTCTAGGTAAACTGCATAGATCTTTTTAGAAGCTACACCATCATAAACGATATTAATATCTCGTAGTCCTGATGTTTCTTCTATTGAGCCAATTGGTATCTCAGTTAATACTACTCCAGTTTCTTTATATAAATTATATTTAATATAACCTTTTCCATATCTAGAATATAGTTTATACTTTTGACTAGTTTTGTTGTCTTCTTTGTAATAAATATCAATAAAATCAATCTCTTGAATTCTATCATATTTCTTTATTAATTTAATTCTTTCCTTAGGATAAGGAATAATAATTGGATAATTACTATAATCACTGTCCATTATTAATTTAAAACCAACCGCTCCAGAATAAGATTTCATTTCAGCAGCTTCAAAAAACAAATCATGTTGTTTATTATCATTTAAAATTTCAGTTAATTCTTTTTCAATTTTTTTATTTTTAAGTTTATTTGCTCCATTACTTAAAATAATAGGATCTTTACCAAAAACTAAATTACTCATTGTGTTTGTTAGCATTGATGCTAAATTAAAATGACACACGGGTGAATTAGATTTAGATGTACTAGCTTTAACTCTATAAAAGTAATTAATAGCTGAATAAGTTACACTATTAATTGGAACATAAATGTGATAAAACTCTAACAACTGCTCAGTATTATAATTATACCAAGCATAATTTTCAGCCATTCTAAAAGACTCATCATCTTGAATTAGCATTTGATCAGGTGATAAATTCATACCAGATATTTTTTTATTAAACATCTCATTGACTTTATTCTCAATTTTTTTCTCTGTTAACATTAATTTCATATTGTTCTCCTATAATTATACTTCTGTTGCATATCTCCAAGTATAACCACCAACTACGTGATGGCCTGACTTCAATTTTAAACACTTACAAATATTTGAACCATCAAATAGTTTCACAGCTTTACCTGCATCAGCTATTGATTTAAAGAATACTTCTTTATTATCAGGACTTGTCCCAATAATAGCTTTACTCTTTCTACCTACATTATACCTCAATTCAGGTATGTCTGTAAACCTTTTTTTCAAGTTTTTATTTATACTAAGAACTTGTAAGTTCTCAATATTGTTGTTAATATGTACGTTATCAATATGATCAATTTGTTCATCCTTATTATAATCTAAAGAATCTAATTTTCCAAATGCAAACATTACTAATCTAGATACATAATAGAATTTTCTTCCATATTCGTTTCTTAATCCTATTCTTAAATAACCTTTTGCTGGAAATGATCTCATAATGTGTCCATTGCTGTTTTGTTTGATACGTCCATAAGTACTTGCTGAATAATTTTCATAACCTCTAATAACTGCCCATTGTTCTTCACTTTTTATAACTTGTTTCATAATAATAATCTCCTTTATTTTGTTTTTATTTCTTCTATATCTACTATTGAACAATATAAGCCTCTTTTACTTGCTAACATTTGTTCCATTGTTGACTTGACACCCTCAATTGATAAATCATTTGGGACCTCAACTAAACATTCTTCTGATTCTTTATCTTCATATTCTACAATCATTGTAAGATCATAATTTTTATTGTCCATATCTTCTCCTTACTTTATATATAACTTGCCTTTATAATAACTACAAGCATAATCTACACAATCTATGTAATCACTATGTCCTGCATCATTATATTCTTTTTTCCTAACAAACTTTCCATTTTGTTCCAATTGTTTGTTATCAATTTGGGAGTTCTTAAACTCACTTATTACACCAGCACAGGCAACTCTATTAAATCTTACTTTACCTTTCCAGATTAAGTTGCTGCCCATCTTAACTCTCTCTTCTATTTTATCCTTAATAACCCATCTTACGAAACTCCAGTTTAAACCTAAAGCAGTAAATTCGATCTTAATGTTACGATAAAACTCAGGATCAATATCTATAAAAATCTTCTCTGGGAATTTACCCATCATAGCTGCACATTCTTTAACAAATAGTCCATAATCTTTTGCAGTATCAGCATACATTTTAATGTCTACATCATTTTTACCATTATTCATAAAATCATATGTCTTAAGAATATCTAATACAAATTTACTTGTACCTTTATCCCATTTAAGTGCAGCCAAAATAAATGCACTAGATGAAATTGATACACCTGGATCACAGACTGTTACATAACTTATGTATTCTTCTGGTTTAATGTCTTCTGGATTAATATAATTAATTTCCCTAAGGTGATATATAACATCTCCTGTGGTGATATCTTCCCCTAAAATATATCTTCTATAAAATAAACTGTCTGGATCAAATTCAGATTTAATTTCATTAATCTTTTCTTCTGATAATCCAGGATTGTCATCTATACAAGTTCTTTCAAAATTTACTAAGTGCTTAGCTTGTAATTCTCTAAGCCATTGATATACTGGTATTTTAGGACTATTAGGGTTCATTGTAATAAAGATCTTTGGATCTTCAGCTGCAAGAACTCTTCCTCGAACCTCAGTAATAGTATTTTCATGTAATAAATCTATTTCCTCCATTGCGATACACCCCAAGGACATACCACGGAATGAAATGAATGAAGATGCCTTTGCACCTCCTAAGAAAAGTACTACTTTTGTACCATTTGGTGTTTGTATGAAACCAGCCTCATTGTTTTCGTATTTACCACTAGTGTATCTACTACCAAAGAATTGTTTCATACCCAATTTTCCATTACCATCTTCATAAATCTGTTTTGCTACGGAAACAGTTGAGGCTAATACTAAGTGTATGTTGTCCCTTGAGGCCTCCAACGCAATAATAAACCCTAACACATTGAAAGTCGATTTACCACTACGAAATGCACCTATTAACCAATTGTACTTGTACTCTAATGTACCCATAATGTAGTTTGCATATTTAGGATTCATTTTTAATGTGTCTGAATATATGCTACTGTTTTCCGTAAACAGATTGTCTTTAATTCTGCGATTCTTTTTCTTCATAAGGTTTCACATCTACTGTTTTGTTATATCTTGTGTACAAAACCCCATTTAAAGGTTCACCTGAACCAACAACTTCATTTGAGAACCACGCTCTTGTCTTACCAGCAGCCTTTGCAGCCTTTGTTAATGTTGTATAAATCCTTACACCACCTGTTTCAACATCTACTGCTTTAATAGGAACTGTAACACTTGTTGTATTAACCTTAAGTAAAGAATTTACTGTTGTTTGATTCTTTAACAAACCAGTTGTATCTTCAATCTCACCTTTTTCTTGTAATTCTAATACTTTCATCTTGATCAAAGTTTCTGTTAGTTTATTCATTGTGTCAACAGATACCCTAACGTTCTCTTCTCTCATTCTAAGAAGTCTATCCGTCATTTTACTTAATGTAGATGAGTCATCTGGTGTTAACATTTTAGTTTTACTAACTTTTTGTTTCTCATGTAACTCTTTAATATGAGCTGTTATGATATCAACTATCTTGTCTAAAGATTTTTGAATTAATTCATCTTGACCCCCAGTATTAACTAGTTTAGTGATACTCTTATAGTACTTTATTAAGATGCTACTAACAATATCTTGATCAATAACATAATAATTCGAAACTTTCTTATAGTCTTTATCATAATAGATTAAAGCTTGTACAAGAAGTAATTCAATATCTGAATTAATCTGTTTACTCTTAGAATATTCCGACAGGTCTAATTTAGGTAAATCTTCTTTTTTCTTAATCTCTTTAATCTCTTTTATTTTATCTTTGTTTACTGCTACTTCTAATTTCATTTTATACCTCCACTTCTAATTCTGGGTATTCACGTTTTAAATACCATCTCCATATCTGACTTGGAACATTGCCCATCTCAAACTTTGTATCATTGTTCAAGACTCTGTTCACTGCCATTCTGCTTCTATTTATATCGTGTGCTAAAACACCTTGACTTATTCTGTTTCTATATAAATAGACTCTTACTTCTTCGGCTTGCTCTTTAGTAAGTCTAAATCTCTTTAATTTCATTTTTGTTTTTTACCTCCGTATTTTCTATACCACATCCCATTGTATTATCGATGTGTGTTAATATTTTACTTATGCCAACATATCCTTTAATAAATTTTACTATACTATTAGATACCATAATATCGTCTTCTTCAAATTTGCTTTTAAATCCAGTTCCACCGTTAGCAACAAATTCTTCTATATACTTATAATATGTATCTGGATGCATATATTCTTTTTTAACTATTCTCAATGGAATTCCCATATATCTTAAGGCTACTGCCAATTCATATTTTGATGGTTTGTATTTATCAGAATTAATTGCACTCTCTGCAAAACTAAATACATCTTGATTCACTTCTAGGATAGAACACACTGTATTTAAATAATTTCTTTTATCTCTAGGGCTAAATGGTTCCACAAAAGAATTAATTAAAAGATAAAATCTTATCTCATCAATTCTTACTAAGTACTCCTCTGTAATTTCAGGCATTATAATTTTTTGTTCGTTCATATCGATCACTTCCTTATCTACCTATATTATATCATACACTTTTATAGTTGTAAAGGTTTATTTCATTTATTTTTAATTTTTTTTTCTTTTCTAGGGAAACACCCCTTTACTCTTTTTTGCTCTTTTTCCAGCGTTTTCATAAAAAAAAATAAAGTGGGTACGGGTACCTTTGTATGTATAGTTATAAAAGGTTTTAAAAATAAGTATATTATAGGTACGGTATCATACCAATAATAATATAAATAATAATAATAAATAGTAATAATTTTAGTAAAAGAAGAGAGTGGTACACATCCGTACCTAAAAAGTGTCTTTTTTCAAACCAAACGTAGAGGGGTCAAAAAACTTTTAAGTTATATATACCGAAATTGAATGTTTCACTTTTGCGTTTTCATAAAATAGGTGTTTTTGAGTACTTTTTCTGGTTTTGAGTGATGCAACAACCTATTTCCTTTAGAAAACTCAGAAATGAGTGTTTTTTGATGGGTACGCTTTCGTACCAATATATTTTGAAAACACCCAAAAAAGACCTGTTTTTACCAAATTGGGTACACTAAAAATACCCCTTTGGAACGGTTTCGTACCTAATTTATCTGAAATATCCTCTTTTTTAGACAAATTTAGTGACCTCATTTGGTTTTATATAAACCAGACAACTTTTTCATGATTTTGTCATTTTTAGTGAAAAAATTAGGTATATATAACCGATGAGGTAGGAAATGTCCCTTAGCAACTTTTCAAAATAAAAATAAAAAAAGAAGAATCAGAAATTTTATTTTCTAAGTTCTTCTTTTTTAGGTTTATATAAAACCGTATTGGTACGATTCCGTACGGACCTTTTTAAGCGATTAGAGGGTCATAGGTACGATTTTGTACCAATATACTATTACACACTTCCGCGTGTGTCAGTTTTTAACACTTGGGTAGATTAGATAATCACCCCCTTAGGAGGAAAAGTTCCCATTCCTCTAGGTGTTTTACGTCTTAATTGTTCTTTAGTAAAATCTAATCTCCCACCATTAATTGTTAATATTCTGTATCTGATCGGTTGATCATCATAAATTGTTTTTCCAATAATTGTTCCTTTTTTATATTGGCCCTTATCATTAATAGGATATAGTACTTCTATTCCTAATTCATTTTCTTCTAGTTTGTGATATAACATTTTAATTTTATGTCCCATATTTTTACCTCTTTCTCTACCTAAGTAGTTTCTATTTTACAATTCTATAAATAACATTTTCTTTTAGTGGTTCAAACAAATATAAACTAATATACTTATTTTCATAAACCCAATTCAATAAACCATCATTACTTGTGTTTGGTTTCTTAGCCCAAAACGTTATACGTCTTTGACTACCATAAGTTGCAGGAGTGAGTGTTATATATTTTACCTCACTGTCTGTTTTCCCTATTAACCATAAGTTTTCTTTCTCGGTTAATTTGTACGGGATCGATGTTGTTGTTGCCATAAGTCCTCCTTTATAATTACTTCAGATTGATCTAACTAACCCATACCTATATTGTATCATAAATAATTACACTTGTAAAGCCCTAAATCAAAAAAAACAAAGAGTTGAATTAACAACTCTCTGCTTTGAAAAGATAAAAAAGTGAATAAGGTTAGTATCGAAAAGGAGTATCTCTACCAACCCTAATTATATTATAACATAGATGTTTACATTTGTCAACTATTATATTGACAAAGTTCAATTATTATGATATAATAAAATTGTAGATAAAGGAGGCTGTTATGAACGAAAAGAAAAAATTATTTATTACTTTAGGATTAATCGTAGTGTTTGCAACATTATTAGTGTTATTATCATCTAATATAATTGTTTTACCGTTTTAAAATTTAAGGAGGTTTGTTATGGATAAAGAAAGAAAGAACAGAATATTACGTGCAACATTAATGGTCTTGATCATAGCATCATCAGTGTTTGCAGTAATATTACAATGTATATCAGGTTTTAATGGTGATACTAAAGCTGTGATCATTAAGAATATTTATAGTGCTGATTTTTGGATCAGTTGGACAGTTAGGTTCTTAGTACTAACAATGTTATGGTTATTTTCTAACCTATACTTTAAGAACAAATTAGAAGATGGTGATGATTATGCTATCTTATGTGAAGAGTATAAAAAATGGAATAAGATACGAAAAGAAACATTTAATGATTTCCTAGTAAAGAAAAACCTACAAATTAAAATAGGGTTATATATGGAAGATATTAATAATAAAGTTTCATCTCTATCAGATAAGCTCTCTAGGTGTAATGACACATCACATAGGAAAAACCGATTGAAGAGCAAAATAGAGGCCTTAAATAAGAAGCTAGAACCTGATTACATTAAGGAAAACATTAAATATATTCGTATTAAAAGGTATACAGCAATTAAAGAAATTTACTTCACTAATGAATATGCGTTGTTTAAAAAGAAAACTAAAACAGATTATGTAAACAATTATGGTAAAGATACTAATAAAAAGATCACTAAGAGATTACCTAAGAACTTAGCAACTACTCTATTATCTTCAGTATTAGCTATCCTTATAGTTACGTGGAACTTTAATTTATTTAGTTTCTTATATATGTTTTGGTTAATAGCTGTTAATATAACAAGTGCATACACAAGTGCTAACACAACATTTGATAAGAACTTACAGAGTCCATTAGTGAATAAGATTGAGGTCTTAAAGGATTATTGTAACTTTGAATATGGGTTCTATACCTTAGATGTAAATGAAGCGTTAGGAAAGATCAAGATTGAAAAGCAAAGTACTAATAAAGAACAGGCTTATAGGTTGGCTGAACAGATCTCTAAAGGTGAGATTAAAATGGTTCAGGAAGATGGAAAGCTCATAGGTTTAGATAAAGATGGGGTTAAAGTGTTTGAAAAGGATAAAGAACCTCTCAAACAGCCTCTCACAGAAGATTAACTACGCAAACGTGGGTAATTCACAACGTAAGATATAAGAAAAGAGTAATACCAATTGATATTACCCTTTTTTTTTATGTTTATCTTAAACCTGTTCTCATTGTGATAGCATTTTGTTCTGCTACCTTATCTCTGAGAATCATCTCTTCATCAAAGTTTACTATGATTGCATTTTGTATTAGGTTACCTACAGCAACACATATTACAATATACACAACCATAAATAGATAAGGTATTAACCCATCTCTTAAGAAATTGATCACACCTAATGTTAAACATATAAATGTTGCTGGTAAAATCAATCCACTCAATGATAATAAGAAGTGTTTTAAGAACTTGTTCTTGTTATTATAAGAACCGTCTATATTTAAAATCTTAATCTTCTGAACACTCTTTTTAAAGTAATGTAATAGAGCAAACACGATTACTACTAAAGGAATAAGTATTGAAAAAGAAATCTTCCATACATTACCTAATAGCTGGTTATTTGTCCCATACACAATGCAAATGATTATTGGGGCTAGGAATGTTATTGCAAAATACAATATATTCCAACCCAGTAAGGAATTCTTTAACTTCTTTTGACTCCATTTATCTATATCTTTAAACATATCACACCTACTTATTCAATAAGTCTTCAATGGATATAGGTTTCTTAATCTCATCAAGGTTCTTATTGAGTTGCTTAGTATTTTCTAGAATAGCTTTAGCTTTTTTATCTTCTATTTTTTGTCTTTCAAACTGCATATTCTTATTTAGTTCAATAAATTTATCGTCCATGTTCTTAGATAATACTACAATTTTGTTATCATATTCTTGTCTTTGTTTGATCAAGACACTTTCGTTAATACCATTGGCCTTATCCGTTTTATTCCTATATCTGATGTTCTTAATCCCCATTGTGATAATGGTACCAATATTTGCTACTAAAATAGCCATAATAGAACTACCTAATCCAATAAATAAACCACTATTTTCTGCCCAAAAGTCTTTTAATACTTGAACTATTTGTTCAGAAGTTTCAACTGCTGCCTCATTGGCTAATATAAAATTCGTAATTGCTATAAACATTATTCATTACCTCCATTGTTTTTATACTCTAGCTTAGCTAATCTTTCGTTTAATATTTTTTCATTATCAACTATTGTTGCATTGTTAGTGTTTATTGTATTTACTAATACAGCAATCCTTTTGTTCTGATCATTTATTTCATTTTCTAGAGTAATTACTTTTCCAAGTAATTCACCTACTGTGTATTCTTTTGTTCCATTGTAAACTTTAAAAGTTAAAATATCTTTGTTTACAACAGTGTTTCCAATCTTAGTCTTAACTAAGTTCTCATTAATAGCGTTAGCATCTTTTTTTGAAATCATTCTACACCTCCTGTGCTGATAAATTCAATTCATTTACCATTTCATATAGTTTTGATATCTCGCTAGGTTCATAATCTATTACTGTGTTTGTCTTGTATAGATTAAGATTAAGCACGTTTGTTTGGCTATATTCATTCTCTAATTTGTCATACAATGTGAATTCTAACACATAAGTATTATTAGTACCTATTGTTCCTAAGTCTGCAACAAGTTGATTTAATGGTAAATAAAATCCACCATCTAAATAACTTGGTCTAAAATGTAGTGTAACTGCATCTTCCTCATACCCTGATAAGTAAAACTTACACAATACAACCACTGGGTCCGTAAACCCAGTAGTGATTGCTTTAAGAATGACTTTATCGTACTTTGAATAGGTAAGAGTAGTATCTTTTGCTGCACTCAAAGACAACACACCATCATCATCATTATATGTTAGTGTTATATTCAACACTTTCATATTTGTATACGCATCAGTAGTAGTGTTTCTAAGCACATCTTGAGTTAGTTTAACTTCTTTGTATAAGTTATCGATATCGTCCATAATTTAAACCTCCTATAATTCCCAACTAAATGTTGGTATACCATTTACAATTGTGCATTTTAATGTATAAGTACCATCAGTTGTTGGTATTGCAGGAAGATCATTCATACTTCCTTTATTACCATTTCCGATTAATTCTTTGGCTACAAGATCAGCAACACGTGCATTTCCTGCGGCAGTCCAATGAGTTGCATTAAGCATATAAGTTGTGTAGAATGCTGTTCCAGCAACTCCTGGCATATTATGATATAAATCAACTACTGGGATACCATATTCATTAGCAACAATTACTTGTGCTTGTAAATAATGATAATAAGAACCTCCACCATAATCAACATCTTCATCGTATCTCTTTTGAGGTAATACTAATAAGATTTTCTTTCCAGGATACTTAGTAGCTAATGTTTCATAAGTTACTCTCATAGCTCCATAGAATGTAGTTTTATCTTTATTTGTTGTTGCTGAACTTCCTAATGGAGTGGCTAATTTAAAATCATTCATAGATGAAATTATAATTATATCTGCAGCAGCATTTACATCTTGTGTTGATACACGGTTTACTATTGCAGCAGCTTCATCTTGTTGATAAGTATTCTCTGCCCAAGCTCCACCAGATAATCCATAATTTAATATAGATGTACTTAATTTTTGTCCTAATAGTGATGGCCATGAAGTATCTAATTGATCTCCGACAGCTGAAGGATCAGAAGTTGGGTTATTACTTTCTCTACTATCGCCCCATATTGCTATGGTTTTATTTCTATAAGTATTATCCAAAGTTCCTAATCTTTCGTTTAGAACAGTTGTTATTAAATTAGAAGAGAAAACATCTGAATTATACTCTAAAGTAGTTTTAGACATATCTGTTAACGAATAACCATATAGTAAATCCATTGCTGAACCCACTTGAACTATTTCTATAATACCATTTGGAATTGCTTGAAATTCTATATAATCATCTAAAGAATCTTCTTCACCATTAAGTGATAAATAACCAATAGATTTTCTATAATAATCAATATATTCATTTGTAATTACAGAATCATTTGTGATCATTGCTTTAAATTGATAGTTGTCAAATATTTGTCCAGTTTCTGCATAAAATACTAATCTAATTATTTTATCGGCATTTAATGTTCCTGTTGTAAATACTGTGTCATATTGATTAGATGTATTTAAAATATTTTCAACTATAATAT
>Ga0172378_10001071_pt1 | contig 24913 bp, 21 predicted proteins | sample GrowelOW332metaG_FD_119755 | JGI IMG/M metagenome (GOLD analysis project Ga0172378, IMG submission 119755) | Groundwater microbial communities from an aquifer near a municipal landfill in Southern Ontario, Canada - Pumphouse #3_1 metaG | ecosystem: Environmental > Aquatic > Deep subsurface >... | reverse complement strand
TTTCGGAATACTAAATTGCCTTTTAGGATCATAAGTTCTCCCGTACTCATAATAGATATAGGTGGTGCATGCTATGGTCTTCTTGATGATACAGCTTGGTATTTTTGGAATCTTCACATGAACATCAAGGTACATGATTGTTCTCCTGTCTTTTTTGCTTATTATAGTGCTAATTACCACTAAATAATATAGTTGTGAATACCAATTCTGCAAAAAAAAAAAGCCAGAGAACCGAAGTTTTCTGGCTAAAGAGAAAAAGATATTAAAAAATCAGAACTTTTGAGTGTCAAAAACAAGAGGAAGTTCACATTCATGTGCAGAACGCGCATCTCCTCGATATTTACAACTTAATCACAGGTCTACGAAATTTTTCAAAATGATTGGCACGAATTGTCAATATCTTCTGAAAATCTAAGGAAACAAGCGGGTAGCGAAAAAGACATTAGCAATTCAAAAATCGGCATCCCTACTTTCTTAAGACTTTTTCCCCTGACCGTAAATCATTTTAAAAAACGTCGGATAATATTTTAATACACGCATTCCGTTCTGTTTCGGATTCTGGCAAACACGCCAGAGCCATTCCAAATGTATTTTTTGAAATAACAATGGTGCACGACGGCATTTTCCACCAATTGTATCAAATGCTCCTCCCACTCCATAAAAAGCCCCGACATTCAACAGGCCTTTATATTTCATGATAAAAGTCTCTTTGCGTGGTGATGGCAATGCGATAAAAAGATAATCCGGTCGAGCTAATTCAATTTCATCAACAATTGCTTTTTCATTTTTATAAAATCCATTATGCCAGCCACAGATTGTCATACCAGAATATTTCGTCATGAGCACTTCAACCGCCTTTTTGACGACATATTCTTCTGCGCCCAAAAGATAAACCCGCTGTTCATTCCGGTTAGCCAATTCCAAAAGTTGCGTCATTAAATCAGGAGAAGCGACACGCTCTGGTATTTTATACCCCTTCAAACGTAATGCTACCACGGCAAGGATTCCATCAATATTAACTACATCTGAAGAGTTAATTGCCTTGGCAAGCTCACTGTTGCTTTGAGCTTTGACGATCTGCTCCGGATTGATACCAGTCAAATGAAGCCCTTTGTCGCCTGCATTAAGCCGCTCCGCAACGTATTGGACTATCGTGTCTAGCGTTTCCGAATGGAATTTGAGATTCCATACTTTAATTTCCTGCAATTTTAACATTGCTAAATTTATCACTCCTTAAATTCGGTAGTAAATGCCAAACTGCATCCGATGGGCAAAAACCCGACTGGCAATGCATCAGTGCGAATGGTGGCTTTGCCGCAAAGAAAGACGCATTACAATAGTATCATATTTTCGAAAAAATCGTATATAGCTGATTGGTAATCCGCAAACAAGAAAAGTTATTTCCGACATAAATTTGATTGTATCTACGCATTTTCGTCACCGTCTCTTTTTGCACTATTACCTCGCGTATCGCCTTGTATAAAGATTCGGGATTTCCCGGCTGCACAACAAAACCATTTTCGCTATCATGTACGACTTCCTTCAACGCTCCGACTGGAGTGCAGACAACAGGTTTTCCCATTGCAAGAGCCTCCAGAACGGACATGGAAAATCCTTCCGAATAACTAGGAAGAACCAAAGCTGTACATTTTTTCAATTCTTCTATTTTTCGACATTCATCAATCGGTCCAAGATATGTGTAATTGGGTTCACATTTACCGACGATATATTTCTGAAAACATTCTTCCGGATCTTTCGCTTTCAGTATCTCTCCATTAAGTTGGTTGACATAAATATTTCGTTCTTGTTTCAGCTTGTAACCGGCAAAAACAAACTCGCTATCTTTAAATTCAGCGACAATACGCGGAATAACGGCAAGTAAATCACAGTATCCCTTCGCAAACGAGAGATGTCCCAAAAAAAAGAAACGATGCGGTATATAGTTATCCGGTTCGAGATTCCTATATTTATTGTTATCTATCATGTTATAAATCACATGAATTCGTTCCTGCGGCATAACCATATCAAATTGATTCCGCAGATCTTTTCCTTGTACCAGCCCGGCCGAACATCTCCCGCAAACAAAACGGATCAAAAACTTCTGCCATTTTTTTGCAGAATCATAGCTGAAGCGAAAATGCCCCGCTCTCATATGAATTACCACTCGCCGGAAAGCCAACTTCGCGGCAAGAATGATCCAAATGTCTTTAAACAACCACCCAGGAATCGTTGCAGTAACATAATAATACACAATCTTGGGGCGAAAAACAAGGGACTGCAGAAAAACGCGGCAAACCAGAAAAAAAATTCCAGTAAGTGCCGTAAGATCTTTTTTCCCTTTTGCTGCTACATTCTTGCGATAATTGGTATTGATCAAGCACAAATCGGCTTTTTCATGCAATGGCGATTCCATCAGCAACTTAATAGAACTCTCCGGACCTGAAAACGGAGGCGGATACGGACCGACTACCAGAATTTTCATCTTAGATTTTACGTTATTAATTTTCATTTATTTACAATCCGATGTGACAAAACGCAATTTCCCTTTTATTAAATCAATCGCCAACACGATCTTTGTGGTGATTTCTACTTCATTAAATGTGTTATGTTTTAAATCCTGGACAATTTCCTGCAATATTTTCTTCATTAGTTCTTCACAACAATTTGGCACTACTTTTACGACAATTGAAAAATCTTTGTTTTGGTGTACATGAAATCTTTTTATTGCATCTGGATGACGGTCAAAAAGTGTTGTCATAAACTCACCATTCAAACAACGCCCAGAAGGAAGATGAATCGAATCTGAGATACGTCCTCTAACATGATCCATCAACGGAAGAGAGCAACCACAACCACATCGCGTTGTAAGTAAACGCCCCATGTCATCATTCAAATAGCGAATAATAGGAAACGAATAATTTTCAAGATCGGTGATCGCAATCTTTCCTAGTTGTCCGACCTGAACAGAGTGTAGATCATCCCCCAAAAAATCAATTCGTCTAGCATCATAAAAAATATGCAGTCCTTTATGAGCTTGGCATTCGGCCGCGAGCCAAAAAACTTCACAACAACCATATTGATCATATACTGGGGAATGAAACGCTTTTTCAATCCGAGCCCGTTGAATTTCACTTAGTGGCGCACTGGTTACCCATACAGCCTCCGGCTTATGAACGTTTAACTTGTGAGCAAGAATATATTCGGCGACGTTATCAATGGCACCGACGTATCCTTGCAAAAGAGGTGGTTTTTTTTTATTAAAGCGATCTAGAAAAACCACGATATCAGATTCAGTAAATGATGACGCATTCAATAAAACAGTCTTAATGGGAAAATCAACCACACCTTGTATGATTTTTTCTTTCAGGCCTGGAGCGGTATTACGATAAGTTCGAGACCAATTAACAGCTGGTTCCAATCCCCACCATGAGAGCATTCGCCATCCCAGCGCAGCACGGGGAAATGCTTTCGGCATAAAAACAGCCGCTGGTTGTCCACTGCTACCGCCTGTAGTCGACAAATTCAATGCTGAACGACTGGTATTATCACAAAGAATCTCATCAAAATGCTCCTGAAGTTCATCACGAGTCAAAACAGGGAAGGCATCAAAAGCTTCCGGAGTTGTAAAATCCTCGATGTTTGCACCGATCTTTTTTAACTTTTCCCGATAAAATTTCGAATAAAACACTGCATGTCGAATTAGAGAAAAAACTTTTTTCCAATGTAAATCCTCTAGTTCATCACGGCTCATCTTTTCATAAGCCATTAATCGCTTGAAATATGCGATTGATCCCGGTTTTAAAAGATTGTATTTATGTAAATAGAGCCAAGTTTTCCACGTCATTGCAACATTCCTTATTTTCCGTTTTTGCACGCAGTCAAGCATGTGAACAAACGTTCCACATTCTTTTCCACAGACATTTTTTCCTGAAACAAGCGTTTCGATTTTTCCCCATATTTTGCAATTTGCTCTGATTCTTCCACAAAAAAACGCATCGCTTCTGTCAATGCATTAACATTGTCTGACGGAATAATTATTCCGTTTTGACCATTTACAATCACTTCAAAACTTGCACCTGCCATATCTGTCCCAATCAGCGGCAGTCCTGAGGAAGCGGCTTCCTGCAAAACCATTCCCCACCCGTCATATCGTGTAGGAAAGACAAAAACATCCGCGGAATGATAGATGGCGGCAGTTCGATCTGAGGAACATTTCCCATAAAACATAATAGAATCGACTCGTTGTATTTTTCGTACCAGTTGCTCATATTTTCCATTAGAAAAATCGCTACCACAAAGAATAAGACACCAGTCCGAGGCATTTAGTTGCGCAAATGCACGAATCAAAAGATCAATCCCCTTTCGCTTCTGTAGGGACCCCATATACAACAAACATTTTCTCCCGTGAGCAAAATCTTCAATCTCTTTGTCCGGCGAAACCTCAGCAACTGGAGCAACAGCATAATACAAATCATGCAGTTTTCCTTCCGGCACACCGAGTGTCCGGAAATATTCTCGATTCAAACGTCCGAGACATAATACACCAGAAGCTTTATGCCGAAGAATCCAACTGTCCTTCAATTTCCACAAATAGAGATAAACGGGCATCAGCAATCGATATAACCAAGGTCTAAACCCAGTCAAAGACGCAACAACTTGTCCTCCGCGTTCCGCCCAATGAAACCAACGCACGTGCGTTGAGTCTAAAATTGACAAAAGGTCAGGGAAAACACGAAATGAAAAAATATGAATCCGTTCCTGCCAATCCACAAGAATCCCATCCATTTTTTCAATCTTCAATATACCGAACGGCAGCACTTTTTCATATTCAAATAGTTTAACCGCCGTCCATCCTTGTTTTATACGTGATGTATCTTGCGCATTGCGATAACGAACTTGTAGATCAATTCCGGGATAACGTGAAATCGCAGATAAGAAAGCGGATTGATGATGAGATGGTATATCCAGCCAAAAAACAATTTTCATATTATATCTCCTGTTTTATCGAATACATCATCCATGCAAAGATATTTCTATCTATTTTCTTATACCCTGATTCGGTTAAAAAATATGTATACATAAAAACGCACGGAGCGGTGTTTCGAAGATAATCAGACATCTCAAGATTATAAAAAGCGGGAATTACATTAAAATTCTTAGCTGCAATTATTCTTTCCGCCTCATAGAGATGATTGCTCAATGCGTAATGCCCACGGACCTTCAGTCGCCAATTTATCGAAGTCCCTTGCGTATATAAAACTTCTCCCGGCGCGGGAAGTTGAGGAACAATACAGCCAAATAGAGTATCCGGATATTCTTTCGTCAAGAACGTCATATCCCTAATAAAATTTCTATTCTTTTCAGTTGCAATACCGTTTTCCAGCCAATGCATGCTGGTCCATAACACATCATTCAATCCGATATTCAAAATAACGAAGTCAAAATTTTTACTTTTTAAGGCATCTTCTAATGTCTGGCGGAAAGTCGCGAACTTTGCGAAAGATGTATCGGAAACATACAGAAAATCAACCGTGCCGTTTTTGCAATGGCGCAACAGATTCCCTTTGAAAAGATTTTCATGTTTTCCTTTTTCTAGATTGCAGAGAACAAAAAGTATTTTACTATTCTCCCTCAAAGCTTGTGCTTCTGGCTGGACCACCTTGGTTTTCCATGTCACATTACTTTGCAATACATTGTCATGTGCCCTGAAAGACAAACTTTTCCGCCCACTCCCCGATGGAATGCCTATAATGGATTTGGAGCAGTTCTGACTTCCGTCAAAGAATGCCGAGTCGCTTTCCATCCGACTGACTGGCAGAAAAAAGTTTTCACTGTTTATTGATGCCCCCTCGAATGGAATGTAAATAGCATTCGGGATATTGACAGGGATCACATAAGATCCGGGGTGAATTTTTTCTGTCACGGCCTGTTTAACGAGTTTAAATTGTCCAGTATAGTTATCTGCGTTTCGCTGGATATTGATCCTGTATTTTCTTATTGGCCAAGAAAACACATTACAAACAGACAGTCCGATATCAGTACCACAAAGTATAGCTGCATCTTGTTCAGCAAAAATCAAATTTTCGTTCTTTATCCTTACTTTATTTTGACGCCCAACCACTACGGCAAATTCTAGTTCGGATGCATCCAAGAAATGACTTAAATCAACTTGATATTCATTATTGATTTTTTGAGCATTAATTTGCGATTTTACAACATGTTTTTTGTGACGCGAGTTAATATCAATACGGTGGTTATAGCTGAAAATGTAGTAAATCTTTTTATGGCCTACCGTTTCAAATATTTTGTCAAAGGGAAAAATCCCCATAGACGCCGTCAGGCCTTGCTGAATTTCCCCTTTCTTTTTTGGAGGTTCACTTAACGCCATCCAGAAATCTTTATGCTCCAACGCGACATCATGAATTGTTGATTGCAAATTTTGTGGTGGAATATAATCGCCTTGATTCTTTTCATAACTTATATAGTGAATATTCCGTGGGATCAAAAATTGCAGTCGCAAACCAATATTTGAATCTGCCAACAATAACTTTGTGCCATTACTGGATGATTCAATAAAATCAGCTAAACGAAACAACGCATCTTTCGGTTCAGAGTGAAAAATTTTTGCAATATTGATTCCGAGAACAATTGCGATGACCATACCATAGACAGGGATCCATTTAATGGACTTCCATATATATTTTTTTGAAAATATTTTTTTTTGCACGACTATAAGGAGGTCTGTCGCAAATTTAATACCGACAGGGCAGAACATAATTACTAAAAGGGCAATTGGCATAAAATAACGTGAGCTACCAATATGACCCTCCATCAAGAAGATGCATCGCCAAAAGATCATCCCCAATAAAGCAGTCCAGAAAAAAGAATTGCGTGGCATTCTATAACGACCAAAGCAAACCGCAGTGATGCCAAACAACAAAAGGACGATATTCGTATAAAACAGTGGATCGGTAAAATAATTCATCAGCATGACCAAAATTATGGGAGAAACCACAATGCCGCAGGATAATAATGAAGGGACAGACAATAAATCGGTAGAACTATTAAACCGAATGTACTAGCGACAACAATACAATTTCTGACGACGATTATCTTTTCGCCTTTATATCTGAAAAAAGCAAATGCGGACCAAATCAAAAAGATCAACAAGAGTTCAATGCCTTCTTTACGAAATAAAACTCCCACTACACAACATAAACCATATCCAAAGGCCTTTCCCCAGTGATTTATTTCCCGGACTAACGACATCCCAAAATAGATTGCAAACACAACACAGCAAAAATATAAATTATCACGCATAATATTGCTGCCGACTTCAACAAATTTGGGTGTCACTGCGATAAGCCATGCCGCGATGATCCCTGCGCCTTTAATGTCTGGGAAAAGTTTTTCGCTACAAAGATATACCCCCAATACAGTAAGTACATCCGCCGATAGCATTAATACCAGTCCCCAGAAGAAAGCCGAGCCGTGCAGAAGAACAATTCCACCTAAATATACATGAAGCAAGGGAGGCAAATTCGGACCAAACATTACGGTGAAGCTGTTCCAAAAAGCATCGATTTTAACGCTTTCCGCCGCCTTTATATAGTCAATGGAATCTCGGTATGGAAGATAATAATAGATATGGACGATGCGCAAGAGAACAGAAAAAATCATTGCGACAAGCAACGGATTTTTGTTTTTTAAAAATAATTTTATATTCATTCAAACATATGGGGTTTCGTGTCTTTATTTTAAACTTGTACCACTGTCAACCAACAGCAGCACAGATGTAGTAATTCGGGCAACAGGAAAAAACTAAGTCTGTTTTCTTGGCAACAAAGTCATACACTAGAACATTACAAACAAACCAACTAAGATACAAATATACATGTCGCTGGCATAAACGCAAGCGTCACCCACCCAAGAAAATGAAAAATCACGCTGTGTTTTATATTTTTTCCCATTTGCAGCAACTATTTTTATATAGTGGCAAGATAATCAGAAATACGTTTTGCCTGGCAGATATTATTCTTTTTTTTCAGAACATATTGCTGTGCCCTCCGACCAAAAGAAAGCCGTTCCTCCAACGGGGAATTTAAGATTTCTTCCATTTGCATCCCCAGTGATTCCGCTGTCGCCTCACGAATTACATACATGATTTCACGGTATTCTTCAGGAATTCCCGGAAGCATCGCCGCCAAAACTGGGGTCCCCGTAGACAAAAATTCCAGATTTTTAGACGGAAAGGAATACTTTGTGAATTCATAGGGAACCGCACGCGGATTAATCAGTAACGAAGCCAATTTTTCCGCTTTTATCACCTCATCAATTGCCCGCATCCCAAAATATTGAATCCGTGAATCTTTGTTGGCGGATATTACCTTTATTTCCCCAGCCATAGGACCACCTCCGTAAAGATGAAGCTCTGCTGTTGGAATCCGAATTTTCTGAAACGCTTCAATCAGAAGCCGGACCCCATATTCTTCCTGAAGACCACCTGCGTATAAAATTATCAACGGCCCTAATGGAGGCCCCGAGGAAACGGCAGAAGATGAAATCGTATGATCAACAACCCCTTCCATTAACATATAGGGACGATGTTTCGGGTTAATTATATCACACATCTGTTCCGTAAGAACAATAGAACCATCACAATTGGCGCACAACAAAACAAATATTTTTTTAAAAAAGGCATTCTTCCAAGTTACATGACGTCCTACTGGACCAAGATAGCCGATCAAATCAGTAACAACGATTGCCAACTTGACATGAAACAGCTTGGCAAACAGCCAAGTCGGCAGAAGAAGATAAAACAACAGAGGATCCAATATAATTGTTTCGTCATTTCCCCGGCGGCGCCACCTTACCAATTTTATAAAACCGGTGGTCATTTGAATCAAGGTTCGTAAAATTGGAATGTTCAAATACGGGATGTACTGAAATCTTACCTCTGATTCCTTCTCATCTTCTCGCCGTTGAACCAATCTCTTCCCGTCTGGGTAGAGTCCGGAAAGGACCGACAACTCCACCTCGGGCATGCCATCCTTAATTCCCGCGGTAATTAGAGAATGGAATTTCTGGGCGGCGGCATTAAAAAAATGTTTCCCCTGCCGATTTGTTTCTCGGTGAAACGTGGGAGACATTAACATTGAAACATAGATAATTCTTCGCATTTTCAGGAACTTTTTACACTTGGGTGAGTCGATTTTAAAACATCGCTAATTTTGGGGATAAACCAGGGAAGGAAGATCAAACAGCAATAAAGCGGCATACTTAGATATACTTCTCCCTGTAGCTGAATAATGATCGCAAAAGCAAAAAGCAGTCCACCAATCCGATTGCCAGACTGCTCGATAAACAATCGGCAAAGTGCATACAATAAAAGAACCATTCCGATTCCTCCACTCTTAAGCAGGAAGTCCGAAAATCCGTTTCCCATTCCCTGCTTAAGTTGACTAAGTCCAGTTTCAATGGTTTCATAATTTGAGCCACACCCGATAATGGGATGTTCCATCCATAAGTTAACATCGTGTAAAAGAGAACCATATCTTGTAATCTCCCAGTTGTATGAACGGGTAGAGGCAACATTGTATTCATGCAATATTTTTGTATACATGAAATCCTCCTGAAAAACATAATATCCCACTCCGCAAATCAATATAATTATGGGTATTATCGACAAAATAAAATGTTTTCTTAAAAAAAAGATATATAAAATGCCACATCCCAGGCAAAGCAAGGTACAATATCCTGTGGTTGAAAATGTCGTGATAACCCCAAGTATAAGCAAAAGCAACCGGAATCGGTATTTTTTGAACTTTCGCTCCTGAATAATCCGTATCAACAAAAAAGCAATAGCTAAATTGAGATATCCTGAAAACGCTCCGGGTTCCCAGAAAATTCCGGAGTTTCGTCCATAGACTTGATGGAATGTATGCAAAATCGTGTATCGAGTCCCACCACCAAAACAATTATAGATAGGCGCCATGGAGAATAATGAAAGCGTATAAGGAATCCACATTAAAAAGCTGAGGACCGTTAGCCAAACCATCAGTTGGATATAGATATGAAAGAAATCTTTATTCAGTATCGCACAAGTCATAAGTGCCAGTCCGAGCCTCACGACAACCCCCACACAAGAGATAACAGGAACCCCCATAAAAACATGCCAGATTTCCTGCACAATAAAAATACACAGCAGCCCAATCACCACATTGGGCATATGAGAGGGTCTTACGATACAAAAGCAAAGAAATGCAAAGCAAAAAACATACGTGACGGAAGCAGCAAATCCCCCGAGCAGCAAACTGAATGCCGGATTACCGGATGAATAAATCACCAGCAACAGCAATAAATATTTCCGGAACTGAGATTTAGAGACTTTCATTCCCTCCGATGGAGTCTCTTTTGCTCCAGGGGCAGTTGCAATAACTTTTTCCAACATCATTATATTTTTTCTTTTTGTGGTGGAACGGCGGCAACTTCCTGGTATATTTTCACAACTTCATCAACGATCTTTTGAGGAGAATGGCGTTCCGCAGCGATGGTCCGCTCGGCACCAGACAGTTTTTCCGCCAAAATGTCATTCTGCCAAATGTTGTCAATTTTCTCCGCCAGCACATATGGATCGCCACTCATACAAAGCAATCCCGTCTTCCCATTGACCACCATACTTTCCACCCCGCCGACACGTGTGGCAACGATCGGAACACCCATAATTTGCGCCTCTCCCAATGCATTCGGGCTATTATCAATAAACGATGTTGACACGAATGTATGGCAACTACATAATTCTTCTCTCATTTCTTCTTCGGTCATGTATCCCTTGAAGTGTACGCGTGTCCGCATTCCGGTCTGGTCGACTAGCCGGTCAAGATAGGCTTCATAGCTATTGCCGATGAACGTTCGAAGCAATCTAGATTGGTGCCGGACGATCCCTGTGCAATTTAAAATTAAATCCGGATAATGTTTGGACAGCAATTCGCACGCACGCAACAAAATGTGACCGCCCTTTAACGGGTCACTGGACAAGTTAGCAAATATGCTATGACGCCGCATCGAGGGCAGGCTCCACTTCCCGTCCTGGCGATAAAATGCCGGACGTAATATTTCCCCGGCATGAAAATACCGTGCCTCTGGATTCAGCCATTTCACATAAGCATGATCCCATTCGGTTCTCCCAGCAAGGAAGTCGAATCCCTGCAGAATATGCTTTTCCTCTTCCGCCCTTTTTTGCCAGGCTTTCCGTCGATCAGTCAACGTATGGTGCCGGATAAGTTCTTTTAAAGAAAAAGGGAGTTCTGACTGAAGCAAATTCCCGTTGCTCCACTCACAGGCCCCGGAAAGAATACCTTGGATACTTAACACGGCCGGTGTTTTCAAATACTGATCCGCGCAAATTCTTCCCTGATAATATTCCGATCCATGAACATGAATAACATCCGGAGCAAAATCCTTTTCTGCCTGCTGAAAATCATTGATTATGCTTTGGGTCAATTTCCTATTACTTCTGGGAATAGAGTAGAAAATAACACCATCATGTTCTATTTTCGAAAAACGACGACATGACATAGGACTGGCAACCGCAATTTCGAGATCAGGAATTCTTCTCAAATGAAACAACAACCCAGTAAGCCAGCCTCCGAAAACCGAACCTTTGCACCCAATCACCATCATATGTTCCGGCAAGGCTATACTCGTTATCCATAAAATTTTCATAAGATTTAATTTAAATTTGTTGAGAAATATAAATCATTTCCCCGTAGATTATAAAACAAGAAATTCGATTTGGTTTCAAATTCAGCGAAACATTTTAATAAGGCCGAAAGAATCAATATCACTTATGTTTCATTACACTTTCCGCAAGTGCTTTCAACTTTTTATAATACTGCTCATCAAAGTATGATTTTAGATGATACTCGGGAGGAGATGCCAGAATTTTCCTCACCAGCGATGCTGCATCCTCCAGCGAGGGAACGGCAAATACATGACCATCATAAATGCCCTTGAACCAATCGACCCCAGTCGTCACTTTATGATCAGTCGTCTTCAGAATAATCACTGGGGTATTTGCCGACAAAGAAAAAATAGTGCCATGATAACGATCAGTGATAATCAATTTATATTTCGAGTATGAATTAATAATTTCATAAATATAATGCCCCGGATCTTTTTGGATCCTCTGATAAGGCACATTGACTGAAGTATCAGAAATTTTCACCGGTTCATCTTGAGTCAGATCATCACGAAGTCGCAGCAATTCTTCTTCTGAATAGTATTTCTCCGAATCATTGCGCCAACAAATCAAAATTCCCCGGCGCGGTGCATCAAATTTTAAATGACCGATTAGCGATGTGACAATATCCGGATAAGCTAATACTTTGACCAAGGGGAACATATCGATGGCCATATTATACAAAACCATGTCTCGCGCCAAAAACAGCATATGACGCGCACGATTATAGCTCGCGGCTGTTCGTCTCTTGTTTTCCTCTTTCTGAAAATATATAATCTGCGACACCATTAAAAATATTGATCAGAATATTAAATCCCTGCCCCTCAAAGACTCCGGCTACCGCCCCCCACAAACTCCATCCGGAGAAGTTCAAAAGCTTTTTATATAAAGCGCCATCCTTACACCACAAAAAACGGCAACATGTAAAATTAATTCGGCACATCGTTACATAGATGATTAGGATTAATAAAGAAACTATACTGTTCAACATTACAAATAAAATTAATTTGTCCACTGGAAACACAGACAGTAAAAAAACTATAGTAAGTTTAATTATAGCTTCAAATATGCTAATGAACGCATATACACTCATTTTTTCATGGGCAATAATACAAGCATAAAATGGGATTCTTATAATTTCAAAAAATGTAGTAAGCAACAAAAAATGCATAACACAATGAGTTGTGAAAATGCTTGTAGAACCAAGATCTAAATAATTGGAAACAAACCACATCCCAATGGTTTCACCTAAGATGACAACCACAATTCCCGCTCCCATGTAAATGAGAAATATCGCATTGAACACGTTGCGAAGTGCGGAATAATCCTTTCTGCCGATTTCATAACTGAAAAACCGTTGAGACATACTACCGATAACACTTGTAATAAACGAAAACGACAGTACAACTCCGCCTATGACATTATAAACGCCAAAATTGGTAACTCCAAGTTTCTCCAATACAACTCTTGTCGTATAAAAAGAAATCCCTGTCATTAATAACATTCGAAGATACAGGAAAAGCGTATTTTTTACAATGACTTTTATATTTTTTGCTGTAGTTATCCATTGGTAATATTTATTCTCTCAGTCCCAAAAAAAATCCTTGATATAATCTCTCTTCAAAAAAGCGAAACGCTCTTGGTTTCTTTTGCGGTTCAATCGTTGTAATACCGGAAAAAATCATTTAACATCAGCCAACATCCCGGCAAAAGTATAATTTCTTTAACAAATCAGATCCAACAACAGTAATCAACTTTTCCTATATAAGAATTTCCATATTTTGTCAAATCTGCGATGTAAAAAGCCACAAACGAAATAGCTAGAATATGCCGCTTCACGTACCGAATCAACACAAACTGTTTCTGGATGCTTCAACGGGAACTGCAATTGTCCATGACAAACCTGTTCCAATGTCTTATCTCCACAGGAACAATGAGTACCTTCCATAAAACCGATGTTTTTAATCAAATTGACTTCAGGAATGACACATAATTTATTCTTCAAAGAAACATAGATATCCCACTGATAATCCCAAATTGACGACTTTCCACCGTTTTTAAGAACCCAGTAATTCCGGTTCCAACGCCAATAATGAATCAGCCCTTCCCATAGGCCGAAGCGATGGAAAATTTTTTCTCTCTCTTGCTTCCAGATTTTCATTTCAAAATCTATATGCCGCCATGCGCGAGCCCAAGTCGCCCACCCCCAACATATGGGATATCTGGTAAAGAAATAACGGTCTCCCGATGCCTTGGACGATGTTGCGTTGAACGTATTAATCTGGACAATTCGTTCATCATTCCGGTATCGCTCCAGCATCTCTTCGCAGAAAGAAAAAAAATCCGGACAGGCACAACAATCGTCCTCCAGAATAATTCCTTCGTCTTCGTTTTCAAAGAACCATGAAATTGCGGTCGATTTCTCGGTTGTTTTTCAAAAAAAATGATGTAGTATACTAATTCACAAGAAAACTACAAGTAATAATAATCAAAAAGTTATTTTTGATTAGCAAAAGCTGTACATTTTTTTATTAACTGTGATGCTAAGATTTTCCATTGTTCTTTGTTTTCTGGGTGATTTGAAACACAAAGTTTTTTCTTTGAAAATGGATTTGTTAATTTACCATTATCGCAAGGTATTATATTTAACAATTCTGCTAAGCCTTTTAATCTGCATTTACTTGTTTTTTCCTGTTGTTTATTTTCAATATAAAGAACGGGAGTTTCTAATCCCAAACAAGGTAATGCACAATGTATACGGGATGTTATAACAAAACTGGCTTCCGAATACTTATGAATTAATTCTTCTGCAAATTCCATTCTCGTTGTATTATTTTTAATTTTATCTTTATAAAATTGTCCTGCTTGAGAAATATACTCACTTTTTACTAAAATATTTTTAGTAAAAACTTTGCGATAAGTCATATAGTAGCAGGATGTCTTCAGTAGATTTCTTAAAGTAAATTTTTTGTTCATTTTTTTGTTTAACTTATTTATTAATATAAAATGAAATAACATAAAAAATAAATATCTTAACAAAGACACAGTGTCTTTATTAACTAAATAATATGGATCAACAATGTATGATTTATTTTTTTTTGTCTTACTCTTATATTTAAATCCTAAAGTTAATGTTAGACAACCAGAAAAATACGCATCAATATTTTTTTTTATTAATAAGTCTCTTGTAATTTTATCTCTACATCCTATAGGCTGAAATTTTCTAAGATAATTACAACTATCAATGGATAATAACTCTCTATAAGAAACTGAATTTATGTGAAAAGAAACAAATAAAGGATGAATTTTTTTAGAAGGAGGCCAATTTTCAGGATGATGCATAAACCAACCATTCATAATAATCTTAATGTTTCCTTTTGTGTATTTATCTAGCCTTTCTCTTTCTACAAATTCATCAACTTGATTTATAAATTGTTTGGCTGCTATTGCTTGAATATAATCTCCTATATTAATAGCATTTTCAGTGCTTACTGATAATAGTCCTTTTTCCATATTATTTCCCATAATTAAAAGTAATAATTCTCATTATTTTATTAGTAATTCGATGCTTAAGTGATATTTTTTTGCATATAAAGGTTTCAAAATATTGCTTTTCGTATTTACGATTAAACTCTATTTTACTAGGATAATTATTGTAAGTATAATTAGCAAATGTTTCTAATAATTGATAAGAAACATTTGCTACGTGCGTACCACCTTCTGCATTTTCTACGCCAATGTACTTAATTAAATTTTTGCTTGGAACGATGCCTAAGAAAAAAATTCTACGACTATATAGTCCAAATTAATAATCCTACACATGAGATCCTATCTCAAATATATATTTTTTTGTTTTTTTATACCTTTTATTAAAAAATAAATCCTCCGCTTTTGTCGAATATTGTCCATGATATCCACCTTTTGACTTCAACGATTTAAATTTAACTTTATCATTATCAAAACACATGCACCATAAATCATGCCACCCAATATTTTTATTTCTCCATGCGATAGAATTAATTCTACCTATTTTAAAAATAACTTTATCTCTATACTTATTCCACATTAACATAGACCTATCTTCCTGTGCAATATTCCAGTATCCCATGAACACGTTTCGAAATTATCCCGAACAATGTATTGCGCTCTGAATGAGTCAAACCAAAGGAAGATATTCCAAGCACCGAAAAAAAGACGCATAAAAACCCTACGACCAAAAAACCACTCCAACTGGAAACATAAAAATTAATAAAAATCGGGACTGGGATGGCAACTAGAAAAGCCAGGAAAATTGGAATGATTGCTTGTAATAAATATCTCTTGATTTCGAATCCAAAATGGTAGTACATAAAAGCAATTCTTACTATTTGCAAGATGGCAATACAAAAAATACGAACAATCCAACAAAGAACGGGACTCCCCCCCCAAGCCAAAGTCAAATAAATGAGCGGAAGTCTGGAAATAGAAAGTGTTCCGATTAAAAGCTGATATTTTTTAATATCACCGGATGCTTGGATCGACATCCACAATGGCGCGGACATAACATCCAATAACAAAAATATTAATTCCAATCGACAGAAAATTGAAGAGAAAGGCGGGGGATTTTTCAACCATACATTTATAAAAAAATCCAATTGAAGAAACAAAGGGAATGCAAAGAAAAATAAAAGGAAGAAAGATATTTTTGTTGTCTGAATAATTAATTTAATATGCTCTTCATATTGTTTTTCTGCATAAGACTTGACCAGGCGCGGATTGAATGCAACTTGAAAATTCGATGCAAAATTATATATTCCCATACCAATCTGATGTGAAACGCCTAATGCCGCATTATATGCGACGCCATTAAAAATATTAATCAGAATATTAAATCCCTGTCCCTCAGAAACTCCGGCTACCGCTCCCCACAAACTCCATCCGGAGAAGTTCAAAAGCTTTTTATATAAAGCGCCATCCTTACACCACAAGAAACGACAACATGTAAAATTAATTCGGCACATCGTTATATAGATGGTTAGAATTAATAAAGAAACTACACTATTCAACATGACGAATAGAATTAATTTGTCCACTGGAAACACAGACAACAAAAAAACTATGGTAAGTTTCATTATAGCTTCAAATATGCTAATGAACGCATATACACTCATTTTTTCATGGGCAATAATACAAGCATAAAATGGAAGTCTTATAATTTGAAAGAATGTAGTAAGCAACAAAAAATGCATGACACAATGAGTTGTGAAAGTGCTTGTGGAACCAAGATCTAAATGATTGGAAACAAACCACATTCCAATAGTTTCACCTAAGATAACAACCACAATTCCAGCTCCAATGTGAATGAGAGATATCGCATTGAACACGTTGCGAAGTGCAGAATAATCCTTTCGACCGATTTCATAACTGAAGAACCGTTGAGACATACTGCCGATAACATTTGTAATGAACGAAAACGACAGTACAACTCCACCTATGACATTGTAAACGCCAAAATTGGTAACTCCAAGTTTCTCCAATACAACTCTTGTCGTATAAAAAGAAATTCCTATCATTAATAACATTCGAAGATACAGGAAAAGCGTATTTTTTACAATGACTTTTATATTTTTACCGTATTTATCCATTAATAATATTTATTCTCTCAGTCCAAGAAAAATTCCTTGATATAATCTCTCTTCAAAAAAGCGAAACGCTCTTGGTTTCTTTTGCGGTTCAATCGTTGTAATACCGGAAAAAATCATTTAACATCAGCCAACATCCCAGCAAAAGTATAATTTCTTTAACAAATCAGATCCAGCAACAGAAATCAACTTTTCCTATATACGAAATTCCATATTTTGTCAAATCTGCGACGTAAAAAGCCACGAACGAAATAGCTGGAATATGCCGCTTCACGTACCGGATCGACACAAACCGTTTCTGGATGCTTCAACGGGAACTGCAATTGTCCATGACAAAGCTGTTCCAATGTCTTATCTCCACAGGAACAATGAGTACCTTCCATAAAACCGATGTTTTCAATCAAATTGACTTCCGGTATGACACATAATTTATTCTGCAAAAAAACATAAATGCTCCACTGGTAATCCCAAATTAACGACTTTTCACCATTTTTAAGAATCCGATAATTCCGGTTCCAATGCCAATAATGAATCAGCCCTTCCCATAAACCGAAGCGATGAAAAACTTTTTTTCTCTCTTGCATCCACGTTTCCATTTCAAAATCCATATGCCGCCATGCACGAGCCCAAGTCGCCCACCCCCAACATCGAGGATACCCCGTAAAAAAATAACGGTTTCCCGATGCCTTAGGTGTTTTTGCGTTGAACGTATTAATCTAGGCAATCCGTTCATCATTCCGGTATCGCTCCAGCATCTTTTCACAAAAAGAGGAAAAATCAGGACAAAGACAACAATCTTCCTTCAGAAAGATTCCTTCCTCTTCGTTTTCAAAGAACCATGAGGTTACGATATATGCCCCTCTGCAGCAGCCATGATTTTTATTCTGGAACAACAACGTCTTGACTTCACAGGACCAATCGATTGCGCTCCTAACACGGGTTCGAGCCGTCTAGCAAAGACTTTCCTCCCCGACACATTCCCAGCGCGCCTCGTCCGCGGCAATACCAAAAGGGCTTCCAGGAACTTTTCAATGTCAGGATAGCGATGACTCACCTTCATTTAATCCCAATATTTTCCACTTTGACAAAAAACGGATCGCAAAGCATCTCTTTTAAGCATTTCGCATCCGTATGCACACGAGGAGAAATCGACTTTCAGATATTACAGGTGACGCACCGCGAATTGCAGAATCCAGTAATCGGCATCTATAGCGTTCGAGGACGAATTCGATGCTTCAAAACCCGTTGAATAATATAATTTTAAAAAAAGTGAAATGTTTTTTCATGACTGTATTTTCTCTCCAGTAATTTTCTGCCGTTATCAAAACATTGCCAACGGTAAGATAAAATCAAAATCTCATTTAGGATGAGACTTCTCGCTATGTTTGTTTCCCTACATCAATACTGGTTCCAGCTCAAGTTCATTGCCCTTCCGTGATTCCACCATGAAAAATGCAGGAAAATGAGATGGGGGTTGTTCCTTAACTTGATATTTTGCCTTGAATTTATTCCAGCCACCGACGTCTACAATAATTAAGAAATTAAAATTCTTTCGATACTTTGCTGGCTGAACATATGGAGAAGGTAAGAACCCCAAAGTACAGTGAAAATAGTAATCGAAAAATTCGCTGATAGGATAGGATGCCAGACAAGAAAAAACCACCGCCACACATCGTTCTTTTGCAAAAACATGTCTAAGATCAAGTTGCTTGAGAGTATTGTGAGGATGTTTTATTCCATTATAGTAACATCGCTACACTTCACTTTTATTATTCTTTACTTAAGATGTTCAAAATACCATTTTGTTACTTGCTCCAACCCCAATTTAACACTGAATTGCGGAGCATAACCAAGCATGCTTTTCGCTTTATCAATACAAGCAAGACTATGAGGAATATCCCCTGCACGGTGGGGACCATATTGAGGAGCAACTGTGGCGATTTCCGAATCGAATTCTGCCAGGTTTTTCCGCAAATAATCAAACAACTGATTTAAAGTTGTCCGCTCTCCGAACGCAACATTATAAACCTGATTGACCGCCGCTTGACTTTCCGCCAGAAGCGCCAGCTGATTCGCTTGAACCACATTGTCTACGTAAGTAAAATCCCGACTGTAAGAACCATCCCCATTAATAACAGGACTCTCATGCTTCATGAGACTTATTACAAATTTCGGGATTACAGCTGCATAAGCACCATATGGATCCTGACGACGACCGAATACATTGAAATACCGCAGGCCTACCGTCTCGATCCCGTAAAGTTTGCTGAAATTCTCAGCAAACAACTCATCGACATATTTTGTGATCGCGTAAGGCGAAAGAGGTTTTCCGATTTTATCTTCGACTTTCGGAAGGGCTTTGCTATCTCCATAAGTCGAACTTGAAGCCGCATAAACGAATCGTTTAACTTTTGTCTCTTGGGCAGCGTAGAGCATGTTCACAAAACCGGAGATATTAACTTCGGTCGTCGTCATGGGGTCCTTGATTGAACGGGGAACCGATCCCAATGCCGCCTCATGCAGAACATAATCAACTCCGGATACCGCTTTGCGGCACATAGCTATATCGCGAATGTCGCCTTCAATCAGAGTGAACGCGGGATTCCCTGCAAATGGAGCGAGATTCTCCCGCTTGCCGGTCATGAAATTGTCCAGCACGACCACTTCATTGTTCTGATTCAACAGTGTTTCCACTAAGTTTGAACCAATGAATCCGGCTCCGCCGGTTACCAGTACGCGCATATTTTCTACAATTCGTTTCATTTCAAAGTCTCCCGTCAATCGTTTCGCGTGGCAACATCCCTTTGATATCGAACACCACCGCATTCGTTTTCCTGTAGGCTGCCAAATCGAAATCGGTGAATTCCTGGTGAGAAACCGCTAATACGATTGCATCGTAAGCGCCTTTCTTCAGCTTCCCGATATCCTTGATCGAAACCAAACCATATTCGCGCTTGATTTCCGCTGGTTCCGCCCAAGGATCATAGATATCCACTTTACAACCGAATTCCATCATCCCCCGCACCACGTCCACCGCATGAGAATTGCGGATGTCCGGACAATTTTCCTTGAACGTTATTCCAAGCTGCAATACTTTGGAGCCATACACCTTTTGCTCTTTGCGTATCATCAGTTTAACGATTTCCGAGGCGATGTATTTACCCATACCGTCATTAATGCGACGGCCGGCCAAAATCACTTCCGGAAGATAACCGAGACTCTGCGCCTTGTGGGTTAGATAATACGGGTCAACTCCGATGCAGTGACCCCCGACCAATCCGGGCTTGAATTTGAGAAAATTCCACTTGGTACCAGCGGCTTCAAGCACCTCGTTGGTGTCGATTCCAATCAAATGGAAGATTTTCGCCAATTCATTAACAAAGGCAATATTAAGATCACGCTGTGAATTTTCGATCACTTTCGCGGCTTCCGCAACCTTGATGCAACTGGCTTTATGGGTTCCGTTCTTCAAAATCGAGTTATAGAGCGCATCAACCGCTTCTGCAATTTCAGGCGTTGATCCGGAGGTAATCTTCAGTATCTTGGTCAAGGTGTGCTCTTTATCACCGGGATTGATGCGTTCCGGACTGTAACCGCAGAAGAAATCCTGGTTGAATTTCATACCGCTGAATTTTTCCAACACCGGCACACATTCTTCCTCGGTACAGCCGGGAAAAACGGTACTTTCATAAATTATGATCGCACCTTTTTTCATCACTTTACCGACCGTTTCGCTGGCTCCGTATAGCGGAGTCAAGTCCGGACGATTGTATTTGTCCACCGGCGTCGGAACCGATACAATAAAAACATCGCGGTCTTTCAGGTCTTCCGGGTTATCGGAATACCGCAGATGCGTCGTGCCCTTCAACTCTCCCGATGAAGTTTCAAGCGTAGCATCCACACCGTTACGCAACGCTTCCAAGCGAGACTTTTTGATGTCGAATCCGACGGTATCGAATTTTTTGCCAAATTCAACTGCCAATGGCAATCCGACATACCCCAATCCAATCAGTGCGACCTTAACTTTTCCATTTCTGATTTGTTCTTGTATCATTTTTACTGATTTCCCTTTTCTGTGACACACTTCCGTATGGCACGTTCAATCCCCGTATCAAGCATGTTTTCCGGTTTTCTTAATAGAAATAGACCAACAGCAGTTAAACGAGCTCCAAATCATATGCTTCCACCGTAGCCAAACTGTAACCCAAAAAATCAAGGTTCACAATAACTTTCATTTTGTTTTTACGCCGTTTTATGATGCCCTCAATTCCCAGCAATTTACCCTGCGTAACGACCACTCGTTTGCCCGGTGTAAGTTCCGGCCTAAATTCCACTTTTTGAGTTTTTGCCAGGTTTTCAAACGTCCGAACAATATTTAATTCTGAAATTAAGTCAGGTTCATTGCCGTCATCCACAGGGAGCATTCGTATCGCATATTGAGATTTTTTAATATCCCAGTTTTCCTGCCGCGAAACACATAAAAAACAATAACCGGTAAACATCGGAACCATAGTTGTAATACGGTGACCACGAGTGATTCGGTAGCGCTCCATTTCCGGAAGATAGCAGGAAATTCCCTTACGGACCGCATATTCAATTAATTTTTTTTCTTTATTCGAACGACAGTAAACAGGATACCATCGATGCTCGGGAATCGAATCAATATGAAAGTTATCGTCTGTGATGCATTCTGTATTTATGAACAATGACATTCTAGGTCTTTTCCACCGTCGTTTCCAAAGCAAAAGCTCTCCGGATTGCAATTAAAATTACAGCCGAAGTTACTTTTCATTAACATCTTACGGCATCATTCAAAGGAACGAATGGCACCCAAATAAACAATCGAGAACCTTTGTTTTAACATTCGAAAACGCGATTGCTATTAACACAAAAACCGGTGAAGCTATAAAACCTCATCGGCAAAAAAATCGAAAAATACTACCGAAAACCACAACAGGGAAACGATGCCCAAACACTATCTACTTTAAGGTTTTCAGATTTAAGAAAGAACAGAGAAGAACATTTCTTGTCAGCAGCAAATGACACCGACAATGCAAACATATTCATTACCATAGTTCCCTGTTCCCTGAATTAATAACCTCAACAGCTAGTTTGTAAATATAATATAGCAGCGTAAAAAATCAATCTATTAGAAATGAATATCGGATTACATTGTCAAAATAAATCAGATTCCCGATGGAAAAGAACGATATCAATAAGAAAATTGAATCATTCCGGCAAGTTCATGCAAGCCGCATCCCATCATTTACAAATTCCCGACAATCGGCAAAAAACAGGAAAATCCCCTTATGTGGAGTATTGAGAAAAGTTATCCCGCCAGCACCGGAAGCGAACGGCAATACTGATATTCGGCAATCCGCATCAAATGCGGAACATCCCAACTGTTCGATACGAAAATGAGCGGTGCTCCATACTGCTTAAATGCGGTCTCCTCCTTCTCAGAATCCAATGTGATAACGACACGCCCAACATAGAGCCGCAGACAGCGACACAGTCCAGCCAGTAGCTATCGTTCTGTTCCGGCTTTAACTTCCATTCACCAACCGTCCTTCCGCCCCCCTGCATCCTGACACACTATCCGACCAAAGATGCTAAGTCTAGATCGAGTATTTTCTGCAACAGAGATAACGCAACCAAATCGCTACACTAGCCATCGTTAAAAAAACCTGTATGACACACAAAGACACGATCCTACTTCCACCCCAGGAAAAGGCTCTACAAATTTGTAAATAATACAAAAATAATATAATTAAAAAATTTATATATTATTTTTTCAATTCTATACCGCGCCAACGATTCGATAGTTTCGTTGTGCCCAAGATGATTTTCAGGACACGCCAGGAAGTATTGCTCACCTGATATTCGGGGCAAATTTTATCATATTTACCACCATTCTGTTTGAACTCATCCAACACTAAATCAATAGAATCCAAAACAATCTCAGGATCAAGTCCCGTCATGATAATTGTGCCGGCATCCATTGCTTCGGGGCGCTCCAACGCTTGACGAATCGTAATTGCCGGAAAATTCATCATCGCAGATTCTTCACTGATTGTTCCCGAATCGGATACGGCGCATTTTGCATTGAGCTGTAACGCATTATAGTCAAAAAATCCGAATGGTTTTAAGAATTGGATACGGGAGTCCAGTTCTACATGATCGAGCGCCTCAATGCGTTTACGGGTACGGGGATGCGTTGAAACAATGACTGGCATGTCGTATTTTTCAGCGATACCATTCAGAAAAGTCAAAATCTTACGCAAGTTGCTTGGATAATCCACATTTTCTTCTCGGTGGCAGCTGACGATAAAATACTTGTTCTTTTCTAATTTTAGGGTCTCCAGTATTTTAGATTCCTTAATTTTCGGCATAAACATCTTCAACACTTCATACATCGGGCTACCCGTGACATAAATATTCCGATGCGGCAATCCCTCAGACAACAAATGCCGACGAGAATTTTCAGTATAGACCAAATTAAAATCCGCGATATGGTCAATAATACGCCGGTTGATTTCTTCAGGAACATTAAAATCGAACGAGCGATTTCCGGCTTCCATATGGTAGATTGGAATTTTCATCCGTTTCGCCATAACACCAGCAATTGCTGCATTCGTATCACCAAGAATTAAAATAGCATCCGGTTTTTCTTTTAAAAAGACTTCTTCGACTTTAATGAGTGTTTCGCCAAGGACATGCCCCAGACTGGAAGTATCAACCCCGAGATAATAGTCCGGTTTTCGCAATTCCAGCTCATCGAAGAAAATCTGATTCAGCTCGTAGTCATAATTTTGACCCGTATGAATCATTTTATGATCGACATGCTTTTCCAATAATTTTATAACCGCGGCTAACCGAATCAATTCGGGACGCGTGCCAACAATAGACATTACTTTTAATTTTGATTTTGCCATGATTAAACTTCTTCGTAAAAGGTGTCAGGATCATCCGGATTATAAAATTCGTTAATCCAAAAAATAGTATAGAGTGTTTCGGTACCGATATTGGTAATATTATGAGTATACCATATAGGCATATCAACAAACGACGGATTTTCACCATCCAGTTCAAAAGAATACTTTTCATCTGTGCCGATTTTGCGCAGCTCAATTTTAGCCTTACCCTGGATCACTGCAAATCGTTCGATTTTGCGCGTGTGGTAATGATTTCCGCGCGTAATACCAGCGGCGGTTGTTGAAAAAGAGACCTGACCACCAATATGATCTAGACGAGCTAATTCCACAAAAGTGCCACGCGGATCTGAATTCTTTTTTAACTGGAACGGGAAAAAAGACTTAAAATCAAAATAGGTAAAAAAAGTATTAAAAAGATCCCGCTCAAAAGAGTTATGCAATTCCGGAATCGTGCCCTGCTCAAAATATTGAGATTTAAAACGCTTGAGCGTTATTAATAATTCACTGACTTTAACTTCTTTATCAAAGGGAACGGGATAACAATCGGACGCTTTCCCTGTCTGCATAATTTGAATCAGTTCACGACAGAGATTTTCGACGTAGATAAACTTAATTTT
>Ga0172378_10001070_pt1 | contig 24913 bp, 24 predicted proteins | sample GrowelOW332metaG_FD_119755 | JGI IMG/M metagenome (GOLD analysis project Ga0172378, IMG submission 119755) | Groundwater microbial communities from an aquifer near a municipal landfill in Southern Ontario, Canada - Pumphouse #3_1 metaG | ecosystem: Environmental > Aquatic > Deep subsurface >... | reverse complement strand
TTAAACTCGTCTGTTATTATTACAGGTATTGTTCTGTTTTCGGATATGAAACGGAAGTAGAAGTCTAGTTCTTTATCTAATGGTTGTTGGAGGATAATTTTGTGAGCTTCAATAAATTGTTCCACTCTTTTTCTTTCCTCTTCCTTTACTTGTTTAAAGAAGTTTTCAGTGTGTTGGACAAGGTCGGATTTCCTACTTATAGTGTTTGCCCATAGCTCAATCTTTTTCTTTTCTTCTATTCTTAGTTGAGAGATTAATTTATTGACTTCCCAAAGGAAATAGCCTATCAATGCAAAGGCAATGATAAACAATATCCATTTTAATTTTGAGTTTTGTTCAAATATCTTCATTCTGAAAGCAAAGGTAATATATTTTAGATAATGATTTGTATAAATAATTTGTTTCGTAATAATATATGTTGTAATTTTACAAATTATTTAAAAGAAATTTTCAGTTCAATGCTAGACAAAATAAGGCGTTTTGTGCAATCTTTTGTATTAAAAGTCAAACTCAAACAACATCATAGAGAGAAGAAAATCTCTTCTTTAAATTCAGCAAAAACTGTAGGAATTGTTTGTTTGGTTGATAAAGAAATAAATTGGAACACTATAAAAACTGTTATAAAAGAGTTTCAAGAAAAGAAAGCTAAGGTTGAGATTATGGGTGTGTTTTATGGTAATTTGAAACCTCTTTGGTTTATTGAAACGCTTAATGTTACTCTTTGCTCTGATAAAGAATTGGGTCTTATGCAAGTTCCAACAGGTATTCATATCACTGAGTTTTTGGCAAAGGAGTTTGATTTACTTATCAATTTCTCTTTATCTGATGATTTTGCACCTTTTTATATAGCTGCTCTTTCAAAGGCTAAGTTTAAGATAGCCATAGATACTGAAGATAATAGGAAGCATTTTGATATGCTTTTGAAATTAGAACAAGCTAATATGATTGATTATAGGAACCAATTGGTTCATTATCTTTCTCGAATAAATATATAAAATTTAATAAGATAATATTAATATGAACAAGGATTTTAGAGGCACTGGGGTGGCTGTAGTTACTCCATTTCACAAACAAAGGAATGTTGATTTCACTGCTTTGGGTAATATTATTGAACATATAATTCAAAATGGTGTCGACTATATTGTATGCTTAGGCACAACTGCTGAATCTGTAACGCTAACAGATCAGGAACAGATGGCTGTTTTAGACTATACCATTGATGCTGTTAATTCTCGAGTTCCAATTGTACTTGGAATGGGAGGAAACAATACGACAGTTATTGTTGATAAGATATCCAAAACAGATTTTTCTGGTATTAATGCCATATTATCTGTTACTCCATATTATAATAAGCCATCTCAAAAAGGAATTTACGAACATTTTAAAGCAATTGCTGAGGCTTGTCCAATTCCTGTTATTCTTTATAATATTCCTGGGAGGACTGCTTCAAATATTTCTGCTGAAACTTGCCTTCAACTTGCTAATGACTTCCCAAACATTGTAGGGATAAAAGAAGCTTCAGGTAATTTTGCTCAATGTATGGAGATTATTTCAAAAAAGCCAAAGAACTTTCATGTTATTTCAGGAGAAGACGGACTACTCCTTCCTCTGATGAGTGTTGGTATGGCTGGAGTTATTTCAGTTGCTGCAAATGCTTTTCCAAAACAAATGAGTACTATGGTTAATCTGTGTATAAAGGGTGACTATAAAAAAGCAAGAGATATTCATTATAGGCTACTTCCTTTCTTTAATGCAATTTTTGAAGAAGGTAATCCTGCAGGAGTGAAAGCGGCTTTGGAAATTATGGGACTATCCCAAAATCATCTTCGACTACCGCTTGTTAAGACAAGCAAGGGGTTGTATAATAGGATAGAGAATATAATTAATGAAATTAGAGAAAAAAAGTAAATCATTTTATTTACAAACCTAAAAATTAATCGATATGGTAAGTTATAAAGAACTTGGCTTGGTGAATTCGAGAGAAATTTTTACTAATGCCTTTAAAGGTGGATATGCAATACCTGCATTTAACTTTAATAACATGGAACAAATGCAAGCTATTGTTCAGGCTTGCGTGGAGACTAAATCTCCAGTAATCCTTCAAATCAGTTCAGGGGCTAGAAAGTATGCAAATCAAACACTACTTCGCTATATGGCTCAAGGTGCAGTTGAGTATGCAAAAGAACTTGGATGCAATATTCCAATTGTGCTTCACTTAGACCACGGAGACAGTTTTGAGCTTTGTAAGTCATGTATTGAATATGGTTTCTCGTCAGTTATGATAGATGGTTCGCACCTATCTTACGATGAAAATGTTGCATTAACTAAGAGAGTAGTTGAGTATGCTCACCAACATGATGTTACTGTTGAAGGCGAATTGGGGGTATTAGCAGGGGTTGAGGATGATGTTTCTGCTGAAAAGAGCAGTTATACTCGTCCAGAAGAGGTTGAAGACTTTGTGAAGAAAACAGGAGTTGACTCATTAGCAATTTCAATTGGAACTTCACATGGTGCTAATAAATTTAAACCAGAACAATGTATTAGAAATGAAAAGGGAGTGCTTATTCCACCACCTCTTCGTTTCGATATTCTTAAAGAAATTGAAAAACGTATTCCTGGATTCCCTATTGTACTTCACGGTTCCTCATCAGTACCACAAGATTTGGTTGTAACCATCAATCAATATGGAGGAGGCATTAAGGATGCAGTTGGAATTCCAGAAGAACAATTGCGTGAGGCTGCTAAATCTGCAGTTTGTAAAGTCAACATTGACTCTGATGGACGTTTAGCTATGACTGCTGCAGTTAGAGAAGTGCTTGCAAATAACCCAGCTGAATTTGACCCAAGAAAATACTTAGGACCAGCAAGAGAAAGCTTGAAAAACTTATATATGCATAAGGTTAAGAATGTGCTTGGTTCTGACAATAAAGCATAATTATTTAAAATAACTATATGTAAAAAACGACTCGCTAAATATTTTAACGAGTCGTTTTTTTAGTTTTATAACTAGTAAACTAATATTATTTCTTTATTAGTTTCTTAGTCGTTGTTTTATCTCCATTAAATAATGTTAGAAAGTAAACACCTGGCTTTAATGATTCAATATTTATTGAGTTTACAGGTGAGCTTATCTCTAATGTTTTTTCACCTAAAATATTTGAAATAACTACTTTTGTTGAGTTTTCTGATCCAATAATATTTATCATATTTGTTGCAGGGTTTGGATATATTGATAGGTTTGTTGAGTTTATTGAGTTTAATCCCAATGTTTCTTGTCCTGCTCCAATTGGTGCATTAGGAGTGGATTCATAAGCTATTTTTTGGAAAGAAGCAGTATAGCCTATTGTTGCATTTCCTGTAATTAGAACCTTTGCCCAACCATAATGTGTATTTGAACCTAATTTGAACCTAAATCCCATATATGATACTGTTCCTACTGCAAAAACAGGACTTTCGTCTGCCCAACTTGTTAGAGAACAATCTCCCATTCCTATCCAGTTTCCAGAAATTCCTACTTGAGTATTAAGAGCTAAGTTTTTTGGAATATCCCAATTTTCATCTCCTGTTCCATTTGCCCAAATGTTATTTGTTGCATTGTATTCTATGTAACAGTTTGTGTTTTCGATATCAAACCCACTATTACTAAGTTTAAACTCTAAGATTCCATCATTATTGAAATCTAATCCAAATTCTGGGCTTGATACATTTTCCCAATTAACGAAGGTTCCATTGCCAACTGTTCCAACAACGATTGTCGCAAATATTGATGTACTTAATAGTAGAGAAGTACAAAGTGTAATTAATTTTTTCATGTGTTTTTTTTTGATTTATTTGTTAATTTACAATACAGAAACACTACTACTACTCATTTTGTTTCCTCTTAATTGATTTTAATATGTATTTCTATGAAAAATAATGATTTATTTCACAAGGAAAACTATAATTTCTTTATGTATTAATTTTGTTTTTACAACAAGAAATCGTATATTTGCATAATAAAATTGATAGGATTAGTTTCTTCGTTATTTTCTTCAGAAGTTTCACTTTGAATTTCCTTTAACAAAATGATGCACATCTTTTACCATGAAAGATGTGCATCATTTGCACTTTGAAACGAAGATTCAATAATTTTATATCAAGACTTGATAATTTTATTCTTCGTTTTCTTCAATTAATATATCGATTGCATCCAGAACCTCTTCTTGCATTTTATTTTCTTTAAACACAAAAATTTTATTTAAGAAGAATGTTAGTATTGCATTTGGCAAAATAACTATTGCTTGACCAATTGCGTCACCTAATTTAGTTGTATCTATTGGTAGATTATGAATGAAACGAAGATAGTCTTTAGAAAGGATAAGTTCATAGAATGAGGATTGCTTAAGAAAATATAACTCAACAACATTAACTAGATAAACAAATGCATAAACCAAAAAGAACTTAATTAGAAGATTGTTTGACTTGTTTTGGAAAACTAGGTAGCCAGTTGTTTTGTAGTTAAATAAAACTCCAATTATTTGAGAAAGCAATAGCGCAAGCGTGTAGTGAAGTCCTAGCCAAATTAGAAATAAGAATAATAGGTATCCAAATACAGTATTTATTCCTCCAACAAAAAGAAACCTAAGAAATTTATTTTTAATCTTCCACAAAAGATGAATGGGGAAAAGAATTAATCGTTTTATCATAAAAAAAAATTTAATATGCAAAAGTAATATTTTTATACTTATCTTTGTAACTTATTTTGAATTATATGAGAAGACCTTTGATATTTGTTACTAACGACGACAGCTACCGTTCTAAGGGTATTGAGTTACTTGTAGAAATGATGAGAAAGCTTGGAGATGTTGTCGTTGTTGCACCAACAACTCAACAGAGTGGGAAGAGCCACTCTATAACGGTTAATGAACCTTTAAGGTGCCATAAAATTGCACAAGAGGAGGGCTATCAAGCATATATTTGTAGTGGAACTCCTGTTGATTGCGTTAAGATTGGCTTTAATATGATTATGAAAGATAGGATACCTGACTTGCTTGTCTCTGGTATTAATCATGGCTCAAATGCCTCGATAAATACTATATATTCAGGAACTATGGCTGCTGTTTTCGAAGGGTGTGCTGTTAATATTCCGAGTATTGGTTTTTCGCTTGATTGTCATAAGTCCGATGCAGATTTTAATCATTGTATTCCTGCAATTGAGAAAATTACAAAAGATGTTTTAGAAAGAGGATTAGACGAAGGTGTCTGTTTAAATATTAATTTCCCAGAAAAAGAGATTAAGGGGATTAAGGTATGTCATCAAGCTAAGGCATATTGGAATGAAGATTTTGTTGAGAGAAAAGACCCAATGGGTCATAGCTATTTTTGGCTAACTGGAGTATATAATTGTATGGACGAAGATAATGGAGCAGATTATAATATGCTTTCTAAAGGTTATGCCTCAATAACTCCTATGCATGTTGATTTTACCTCATATAAAGTATTAGATAAATATAAAACTCGTTTTGAATAATGATAGATAAATTACGAAAAGACAATTATGCTTTTGGAGCTATAGTTGGGCTTATGTCAATAATCTTAACCGCACTTGTTTTGCTTTTGGGGTTGAGTCTTTTTTCTAAAGGTTATAGCGATGACCCTAAGCTTTTTTTGTTTTCTTTTATACCCTCTCTTCTTCTAATGAGGTGGTACTTTAAGATTGAACATATTAAAACTGCTAAATCAATTATTATTATTATTATTATTACATTTATTCCTTACTTTATTTTCTTATATACAATAGGGGTCTTTAACACAATTTCAAAGTAGATATGAAATATTATATTATTGCAGGAGAGGTTTCGGGAGATTTACATGCTTCTTTTTTGATGAAGGAATTAAAAGCTAAGGATGAAGAAGCAGAGTTTAGAGTTTGGGGAGGCGACAATATGCTGAATGAAGGAGCTACTGTTGTTAAGCATATTAAAGACCTTAGCTTTATGGGTTTTGTAGAAGTTATTACAAATCTTAAAACAATTCTTACTAACCTGAGATTTTGTAAGAAAGACATAATAAAATATAAACCTGATGCAGTAATATTTGTTGATTATCCAGGTTTCAATCTAAAAATGGCTACCTTTTGTCATCTTAAAGGCTTTAAAACTATCTATTATATCTCACCTAAGGTTTGGGCTTGGAAGAAGGGTAGGATTAAACTCATGAAGAAAGTTTTAACCAGGCTCTATGTTATTTTTCCTTTTGAACAAGATTTTTTCAAAAAGCATGATTTAGATGTTGAATATTATGGCAATCCTCTTTTAGACGAAATACAACATTATTCTAAAACTCAGGATAAAGGGGCGTTTCTAAAAGCTAATAACTTAGGCGACAAACCTATTATTGCTCTTTTGCCTGGAAGTAGGGTTCAGGAGATAAAAACAATTCTTTCTATTCAAATGACATTAGTAGATAAGTTTCCTGACTTTGATTTTGTTATTGCAGGACTTGATACACATAAGGAATCCTTTTATAGGAAATTTATGGATGATAAGGATGTGAAGATTATTAATAATCAAACATATTCCATACTTAGTGTATCTTATTGTGCAATTGTATGTTCGGGAACGGCAACCTTAGAAACAGCTCTTTTCAATGTGCCTGAAGTTGTATGTTATAAAGCAAATCCAATATCTTTTGCAATTGGAAAGATGCTTGTTAATTTAAAGTATATTTCCCTTGTAAATCTAATTCTCGATCGTCCAGCTGTTGTTGAACTTCTTCAAAAAGATTGGAATGAGGAAAGTTTAGAAAAAGAATTTAGAAGAATTACTTACGATGAAGGATATAGAACGGAAATTGAGATGAATTATTCAAACCTTAAGATATTATTGGGAGATGCTGGGGCAAGTAATAAAATAGCTAAAAGTATTATTAAGCTTATTCAAAACTAATAAATATAACTTATAAACATTGAGGAATTAACTAAAGAGATATGAAATTATTAAAGACTATAATACTTATTATATTTATTACCCTATCCATATCAGCCAATGCACAAAAAATTAATGTAAGGATTTATAGCGACAAGCAAATAAAGGAAGCAAGCTTTGTGTCATCCTTTGGTCGTTATAAAATTAAGATAGGAGAAAAAGAGATAAGTATTCATAAGGCCGATATAGTCAAACTTAGAAATAAGGCCGATAAGGTTGAAGTATTAATAAACGATTCTCTTATTGGGAGTTATAAGAATATATGTTTTAATAGTCAGGGTCTTATGAACTTCTTCCTTATAAGCCCTAAGGAAAATGGCATTCCTGAACGAAGATATGACGACAATTTAATAGTTAGCGTTGAGAATAATCATCTTAAATTAATTAATAATATTGAGATTGAAAGCTATATAGCAGGAGTTGTTCAGGCTGAAACGTGGGGTGCTACCAAAAATGTTGACTTCTTTAAGCTTCAAGCTATATGTGTAAGGAACTATCTTTTTATGAATATGAATAAGCATAAGAAAGATAATTACCATATGTGTGATGGTGTACATTGCCAAGCATATAAGGGAAGAGCAAATCAAGTTGAGGTAATTCAAGGAGCTTATAATAGTAAGGGAGAGGTAATTATTGATTCTGCTGGAAACTTAATTGAAACCCTTTTTCATGCAAATAGTGGGGGAGAGACAGTCAATTCTGAGGATGTTTGGTCTAAACCATTTTCTCATTTAGTCAGCAAGAAAGATACATTTTCAGTAGGGATGAAGGCATATGAATGGGAAAAATATATAAGACTTAGGGATTGGAGAAACTACTTTAAGAGTAAGGGGCTTGATATAAAGGATGATTCTATTAAGAATGAGCTAATAAACTTTTCTCAAAAAAATGGTAGAAAAAAAGAGATGCTAGGTGTTCCTTTGGTTCAAATTAGAAAAGATTTTTCTTTGAGATCTACTTTCTTTGACTGCCAATTATGGGGAAGTGAAGTAAGATTGAATGGCAGAGGATATGGTCACGGAGTGGGTATGAGTCAGGAAGGGGCAATAAATATGTGCGATCAAGGTTACGAATATTGGCAAGTTATTGAATTTTACTACAGTGGTGCAAAGATTAAACGACTTGAGATCGACAAGATATTAAATAAGACAAATCAGTTAATTATCAATGAAAATTAAAGACGAGATGAAAAAAATCAGCCTTTTAGTACTATGTCTCACAATATTTGTAAGTGTAGGCTATTCACAAAAGACAATAAAATGGTTAGATATAACCGAAGTTGAAAGCGAAATAAAGAAAGACGATGTAAATGCCAAAAGAGTTTTTATAGATTGCTATACCGACTGGTGTGGATGGTGTAAGAGAATGGATAAGGATACTTTTTCCGATACTACAATTGCTAAGATTATGAATCATTATTTCTATAATGTAAAGTTTGATGCAGAATCGAAAAAAACAATTGATTTTGGAGGAAAGACTTATAAGAACTTAAATCCAACTGGAAAAAGGGGTTCAGCTCATGAGTTAGCAAATCTATTATTAAATAACCGCTTGGCATATCCGTCATTTTCAGTTCTAAATCCAGACCTGTCAATAGCAACAATTATCCCGAGCTATTTTTCCCCTCGTGATTTTGAACCAATAATAGTATTCTTAGGTGGAAGATATGAGCAAGAATATATTTTTGAAGATTTTAAGAAAGTATATGAGAGCAAAATCAAACCTGAACTTATGAAAAAACTTGAAAAAGAGTAAAAGAAGAAATAACCCAACTAATATTAAATATGTCTAAGGAATTCATAATAGAAAAACTACTAAGAGATAATATATTTCTTGCAACAGGATGCACAGAGCCAGTTGCTGTCGCACTATGTGTCGCTAAGGCTAAGGAGGTGCTAGGAGTTCAGCCAGAGAAAATTGAACTATTTATAAGTCAGAATGTAATCAAGAATGCAATGGGAGTTGGAATACCAGGAACAGGTATGATAGGATTACCTATTGCAATTAGTTTGGGAGTTGTATGTGGAGATTCCTCCAAAGGTCTTGAGGTACTAAGTTGCTCAAAAGAATATTTGCCAATTGCTAAGGATTGGATGGATACCCACAAAATAGAAATTCACCATGCAAAAGATGTTGATAAACTATATATAGAATGCATTGCTTTTGCAGGTAATCAATCGTCGAAGGTAATAATTGCGCAAACTCATCAAAACTTTGTTTACATACAAAAGAACGATGATATAATACTTGATACCCCAATTCTGAATGTTAAGCAGGAGAGTGTTAGTAATAATATACTAATTGATTCCAAAGATATATTTGACTATGCAACTAAGACAGAGATATCAAAGTTAAATTGGATTCTTGAAATAGTGGAGGTTATATCTCAGGCATCAGAAGAAGGATTAAGTGGTGATTATGGATTGCAAATAGGTAAGATACTGATGAGCGATGAGGAAACCTCACTTAGAAAAAGAGTTATAGCCAAGACTTGTGCAGCATCTGATGCAAGAATGGGGGGAGCTACTACAGCAGTTTATAGTAATTCGGGCTCAGGAAACCAAGGTATAACTTGTACCTTACCTATCTATGAATTCGCCAAAGAAACCAACAAGTCTGAAGATGAAATAATAAGAGCTCTTATGTTATCACACTTAATATCAATATATATAAAGCAATATATAGGAAGATTATCTGCCCTATGCGGACTAATCAATGCCTCAATTGGAGTAAGTTCAGGATTGGTTTACTTGCAAGGAGGGAACTTTGATCAAGTGTCTTATGCTATCAAAAACATGATTAATACCACCACAGGAATGATATGTGATGGAGCTAAACCATCATGTTCCCTTAAGATGTCAGTGGCACTGAATTCTGCATTTGACAGTTCAACCCTTGCAATTAGAAATATCGGAGTTGAGCCTACAGATGGAATATCTGAGAAATCTTTAGAACGTTCTATACAAAATATTGGAAAAATAGGTCGTTACGGTATGGATTCTATTGATGATTTGATTCTTGAGATATTGACATCCAAAGAAGATTAGTAAAGAAATTCTAATTTTGTTAACATAATTTAGCGATACGAAGAGCTTGATTATTAAAACTAAGAGTTAAAAAATAAGGGATAGATTATGTTTTCTACCCCTTATTTTTATAGTGTTTTCTTTAAGCTTATATTAGAGGTTTTATGCCCTTATGAATATATGCAGGGAGTTCTGAGATATTTATGCGGATTTGTTGCATGGTATCTCTTTCGCGTATGGTTACAGTGTTGTTTTCAAGGGTTTCAGTATCTACAGTTATGCAATATGGGGTTCCTATTGCATCTTGTCGGCGGTAGCGTTTTCCTATTGCATCTTTCTCATCGTATTGTACCATAAAGTCAGATCTTAGCATATTAACAATTTCTTTTGCTTTCTCTGGCATATTATCCTTCTTTACTAGGGGAAGAACTGCTGCCTTTATTGGGCAGAGTATTTTTGGTAAATTCAGTACTGTCCTTATTGATCCGTCTTCAAGGGTTTCTTCTTTAAATGCATGGGAAAGTACTGCTAAGAATGTTCTGTCTAATCCAATTGAGGTTTCAACAACATATGGAATGTAGCTTTCATTAAGTTCTGGATCGAAATACTGTATCTTCTTACCTGAAAATTCTTGGTGTTGCTTAAGGTCAAAGTCGCCTCTTGAGTGTATTCCTTCTAGTTCTTTAAATCCAAATGGGAATCTAAACTCGATATCTGTTGCAGCATTGGCATAATGAGCAAGTTTTTCATGGTCGTGGAAGCGATATTCCGATTCAGGTATTCCAAGTGATAGATGCCATTTAACTCTAGTTTCCTTCCAGTATTCAAACCATTTCAATTCTTCCCCTGGACGAACGAAGAACTGCATCTCCATTTGTTCAAACTCACGCATACGGAATATAAACTGCCTAGCAACTATCTCGTTCCTAAATGCCTTTCCTATCTGTGCTATGCCAAATGGAATTTTCATCCTACCACTTTTTTGAACATTGAGGAAGTTAACGAAAATTCCTTGTGCAGTTTCTGGTCTAAGGTAAACCACATTTGTATCTTCACTCAAGGATCCCATTTTGGTTGAGAACATTAGATTGAATTGGCGTACATCTGTCCAATTCTTTGTTCCAGATATTGGACATACTATACCAAGCTCTTCAATCAAAAGTTTTACCCCAGCTAAATCTTCTAAATTCATAAGGTTAGCAAAGCGTTTCGATATATTATTTATTTTAGCCTGATTTTCAAGTACTCTAGAGTTTGTGGAAACGAACTCTTCTTTATTAAAGCTCTCGCCGAAGCGTTTTTCTGCCTTAGATATTTCCTTATTTATCTTATCTTCTATCTTAGCAATATGGTCTTCAATCAAAACATCTGCACGATAGCGTTTCTTTGAGTCTTTATTATCAATCAATGGGTCGTTGAAAGCATCCACATGACCTGAGGCCTTCCATATCTTAGGGTGCATAAATATTGATGAGTCTATGCCCACAATATTATCATGCATCTGTACCATGGACTTCCACCAATATTGTTTTATATTATTCTTTAGCTCCACACCATATTGACCATAGTCGTATACGGCAGCCATACCATCGTAAATCTCACTAGATGGGAATATAAATCCATATTCTTTAGAGTGTGAAATTATCTTTTTAAATAAGTCTTCGTTGTTTGCCATAGTATATATGTATAATTATTTTATTATTGAAGGTATTGAGTCAATATCAATTATTAAATACTTTAATTCGAAATCACTTATTGCTTGATCTATATTGTTTTTATCAACTCCATATACAATTTTGCGATTTAATAATCCTTTTTCTTTGAGTTTTGATACCTGTTTTTTGTCTGTTTCGTAAATAAAACTGGAATAGAAGTCTGGTCTTAGCTTATGTGGGATAAATCTAATCCATTTCTCATGTCCAGAGTTGAATCCTTCTAAAGCATTTGCTATTGATGAATATTTTAGCTTAAACCTTATTTGCTTAAAGAAATTTGCATGAGATACTATTACCTTGTTTTCCATATTATATTTTCTAATCAAAGACACAAGCTTATCAATATTTTCATTAGTTGGGGTCTTAATATCGAGATAAAAGTAGAGGTTAGGGAAGTCTTGAAATATTTTTTCTAATTTTACGACCTTGGAGGTTGTAATCCTTTTCTTCCATATAATGTTTTTCTTCTCTATATTTGAAAAGATTTCATCCTCTAGTTTTTTATCCTCTCCAAGCATTCTCTTCATGGTTTCATCATGAAATAATACCAGTTCTTTATCTTTAGTATGTCTTATATCAATTTCAACAGCTTCGAAGCCTTGATTCTGAGCAAGTAATACAGATTCATAAGTATTTTCTGGAGCATATGAAATTTGACCACGATGAGCAAATAAAACAACATGATCGTCATTGGTAAATGCAAACTTTGTATCCTCTGAAATAAATATAGAATATAAAATAATAACTGCAGAGATTAGGATTGCAAGTATTATTAGTATACTATTTATTAGTTTTATATGTATTTTGAAAAAGCTCATTTATTGGTGATATTCTATTTTATTTCTTCAATAGTACTAATAATGATTTTAGCAATTTCAATTATTTTCACAACTTCATTAGGTTTTTCTTTATTGAGTTGGATCAATATATATAGTATTATCTCTGCCTCTTGTTTTGCAAGTGATATTTTTTCAAGAGCCTCTTCCTTAGTTTCAGCCTCCATTGAGTATTCAATAGATAACCTTAAATCTGTTTCGCTACTAAGTAGTTGACGAACTTGTTCTTTATATAGAGGTGAAAGTATTAATGGTTTACAAAAACTACATATTTTTGTTGATAGTTCATCGGCTTGCTTTTGTAAATCTATTATATTATTCATTATTTAGCTATTCATATTTAGGAGAAACTCAGTGTTGTTCCTAGTGTTTTGTACTTGTTTTCTAATAAATTCCATTGCTTCAATTGTATTCATATCCGATAAGTAATTACGAATAATACCCATTCTTCCAATTATGCTACTTTCTAATAGCAAATCGTCTCTTCTGGTTGAAGATGCAACTATATCTATTGCAGGGAAAATTCGTTTATTAGATATTTTTCTATCTAGTTGGAGCTCCATATTACCCGTACCTTTAAACTCTTCAAAGATAACTTCATCCATTTTTGAACCTGTTTCAATAAGAGCTGTAGCAATAATCGTTAGAGAGCCTCCATTTTCAATGTTTCTTGCAGCTCCAAAGAACCTCTTTGGTTTTTGAAGAGCATTAGCTTCAACTCCTCCTGAAAGAACTTTTCCAGATGAAGGTGCAACTGTGTTATATGCTCTTGCCAAACGAGTGATTGAGTCTAGGACAATAACCACATCGTGTCCACATTCGGTCATTCTTTTTGCTTTTTCCAAAACAAGATTTGCAATTTTAACGTGACGATCTGCTGGTTCATCAAAGGTTGAAGCAATAACTTCTGCATTAACCGTTCTTCTCATATCTGTTACTTCCTCCGGACGTTCATCAATAAGTAAAACAATTAGATATACATCTGGATGATTTGCAGAAATTGCGTTTGCTATTTCTTTTAATAGGGTAGTCTTACCTGTTTTTGGTGGTGCAACAATTAAAGCACGTTGACCTTTACCAATTGGTGTAAAGAGGTCAATTATCCTTGTTGAAAGACTTTCTAGCTTATGTCCTGTTAGAATGAATTTTTCCTCTGGAAATAGGGGCGTAAGGTAGTCAAAAGGCACCCTATCTCTAATTTGATCAGGTGTCCTGCCATTAATTAGTTCAGCTTTTACCAAAGGGAAGTATTTTTCTCCATCCTTTGGTGGGCGAATTATTCCACTAACTGTGTCTCCGGTTTTTAGACCAAAGAGTTTAACTTGTGATTGTGAAACATAAATATCATCAGGTGAGTTAAGGTAGTTATAATCAGATGAACGTAGAAATCCATAACCATCTGGCATTATTTCTAAAACCCCTTCTGAATCAATCAAGCCTTCTTTTTCAAAGTTATATACAACTTTTGAAGCTTGGTTTTGTTGGTTTTGTTGAGGAGCTGAGTTGTCAGAGTTTCCATCTGCTTTATTTCCTTCTGGTATTTCTTTCTGTTCTGCTTTTTGTTCTACTTTTACCTCTGTTTTTGGTTCTACCTTCTTTTCAGCTTTTGCTATTTTTGGAGTTTCCTTCTTCGCTTGTGTGTTCTCTTTTTTTGGTTCTAAAGGTATTTCTTTAGATTCTATTTTTGCTTTTTCTCCTTTTGTTTCTTTTTCTTTTGTTGGAGATTTATATTTTAATTCAGGGATTTTTAAATCCTCTACATTTGGAACTTCAGGAATTTCAGGTAACACAAATTCAGATATTTCAATATTAGCAATATCTTTATTTACCTTTTCAACTTGTTTAGTTTTTTTCTCGTTAGGTTTAGTTTGTGTAGATTTTTTTACTTCGGTCTTTTTTACTTCAGTTTTCTCAACCTCAGTTTTTGGTTCTGAATTAGTTTTTGTTCCACCTACATTTGATTCTGCAACAGGCTTTGGTTTTAACCTTGTTCTTTTTGATGTTTTTGTGGTTTTAACTTTTTCTTTTTCAACATCTTCTTTGGCAGGATTTGCTGCTTGATGATCTAATATCTTATAGATAAGGTCTTGCTCCTTAAGCTTATTAGTTTTAGGTATTGATAGCTCCTCAGCAATTGATTTTAACTCTTCTAAAGATTTTGTGTCTAATTGAGATTTGTTATACATATAAAATTGTATGATAAATAAATTTTGAGATTAAATTTGTCTGTTTAATTAAATGACCATTTTTGGGAATTGTCGACTCAGAAAGATTAAATTGTGTTGAATATATCTCTAATCGACTTTGCAAAATTAAAAAAAAATTGGAATAATAACAAACAAAAGGCTTTTTTTTATATATTTGTTTGCTTATTCACTAGCTTAAAATCGTATGAAAAACTATATTAGCAACTTAAATGGATTGCATATCAAGTATATAATAATTAATTTGATTATTACAATAGCAGTTTATCTATCATCTTTAGTTATTGGAGATATTGGATTAGAATACAAAATTAATATGTATATCTCAATAGTAATGATGATATTAATTTTGATTTTTTTTATTTCTGGGAGGAAAAAATACCAAACTCAACTTAATAAAATTAAGTTATTTAATGTTGGGAAAAAACTCAACGAGTATCATACAATAAATAAGAACCGTTTAAATTCTTTTACAATAATGACATTTATTGCTTCAATTGGTTTTATATCATCCTCTAATATTTTATATTTGGTTTTTTGCATATTATCTATATTATTAATCTTCTTAAACAGATCTTCTAAAATAAAATTATCTTTTGAACTAAATTTAAGCAAAGAAGAATTAGATATGATAGACAAACCAGCTAAAGATATTAAATAATAAATAAGAAAATACCATGTTTAAAATTATAGCTAAGAAAAAATTAACTTCTAATATCTATTCTATGGATGTTGAATCTCCATGGGTAGCAAGATCAGCTAAACCAGGTCAGTTTGTCATTGTAATTATTGACGAAAAAGGGGAGAGAATACCTCTAACTATTTGCGATTTTGATTCGGAAAAAGGAACTATAAATATAGTATTTCAAGTTATTGGTAAGTCTACCCAAAGAATGGCTGCCCTTAATGTTGGAGACGAATTTAAAGATGTGGTAGGTCCTTTGGGAAACGAAAGTGATTTTTTACATCATAACAGCGGAGATTTAAAGAATAAAAATATTCTCTTTGTTGCTGGGGGTGTTGGAACAGCTCCTATTTTTCCACAGGTAAAATGGTTTAAGCAAAATGGATACGATGTTGATGTTATTATAGGTTCAAAAACTAAAGACCAAATTATTTTAGAAAAAGAAATGGGAGAGGTTGCAAAGAACTTATATATATGTACTGATGACGGTTCTAATGGGAACAAGGGATTGGTTACAGATGTAATTAAGGATTTGATTGATAACGAGAAAAAGCATTATGATGAGGTTATAGCTATTGGACCAATGATTATGATGAAGTTTGTTTCAATGTTAACAAAGCAATATAATATTAGGACAACGGTGAGTTTAAATACTTTAATGGTTGATGGAACTGGAATGTGTGGAGCTTGTAGGGTAACTATTGGAGGAAAAACTAAATTTACTTGTGTTGATGGTCCTGAATTTGATGCTCACCTTGTGGATTTTGATGAGGCAATGCGTCGTCAAACAATGTATAGGACACACGAAATTGCTACAGATGCTCCAGGTCACCATTGTAATTTAACTCAAAATGTTCAGCAATCTGAAAAGGCTTCTGAAATTGTTGTTGAGAAATTCACGAAGGTTAAGGTTAGAGAACAAGATCCAGATATTAGAGCTAAAAACTTTGAAGAAGTTTCTTATGGATATAATGAAGATGAGGCTATGGCAGAGGCTTCACGTTGTATTAATTGTAAAAAACCGAGTTGTGTAACTCAATGTCCTGTTAGTATTAAGATTCCTGAGTTTATCTCCAAAGTTAAATTAGGTGATTTTGAGGCAGCTGCACATATATTGGCAGAAGATACTGCATTGCCTGCGGTATGTGGTAGGGTTTGTCCTCAAGAGATTCAATGTGAGCAAACATGTATTATTGGAAAAAAAGGAGAGCCAGTTGCTATAGGAAAGTTAGAGAGATTTGTTGCTGACTGGGCAAGAAAAAACAATATTGAACTTGCAAAGAAAGCTCCTTCAAATGGAAAGAAAATTGCAGTTGTTGGAGCAGGACCAAGTGGTTTGACCTGTGCTGGTGATTTAGCCAAATTAGGCTATGAAGTTACAATTTTTGAAGCTCTTCACGAGTCGGGTGGAGTTTTGGTATATGGAATTCCAGAGTTTCGTTTACCAAAGAAAGAAGTTATTCAACATGAGATAAATAATGTTAAGAAACTTGGTGTAACAATAATTAATGATGTAATTGTTGGTAAGAGTGTAACAATAGATGAACTTATGATGGAAGAAGGGTTTGAAGCAGTTTATATTGGTTCAGGTGCAGGGCTTCCTAAATTTATGGGAATACCCGGAGAAAATCTTAATGGTGTACTCTCCGCAAATGAAATCCTAACACGTTCAAATTTAATGAAAGCTTATGAAGAAGGATATGACACTCCAATATTTCCTGGAGCTAAAGCCGTTATTGTTGGAGGAGGAAATGTGGCAATGGATGCAGCAAGAACAGCAAGACGTTTAGGCTCTGAAACACATATTGTTTATAGAAGAAGTGAAAAAGAGATGCCAGCAAGAGATGAAGAAATTCATCATGCAAAAGAGGAAGGAATAATATTTCATACAATGAATAACCCAGTTGAAATCATTGGAGATGAGAAAGGATGGGTAAAAGCAATAAAATGTATTAGGATGGAATTAGGAGAACCAGATGCAAGCGGAAGGAGAAGACCAATTGAAATTAAGGGCAGTGAATATGAAATAGAAACAAAGAGTGTAATTATGTCTCTTGGAACAAATCCAAATCCATTAATAATTAATACAACAAAAGGACTGAAATCCGAGACATGGGGAGGAATAATTGCTGATCAAAATGGACAAACCTCAAGAGAAGGAATATTTGCTGGTGGAGATGCTGTTTCAGGAGCTGCAACCGTTATTCTTGCAATGGGAGCGGGGAAACAAGCTGCAAAAGCAATCCACGAATATATACAAAACAAAAAATAAAAAATATGGGGACGCAATAAATGAAGTGTCCCCTTTTTTCATTCTTTATTCTCTTTTTGATTTTCGTTTTCGTCGTTTTCTTCATGTTGACCTTCTAACCAATAAGGATATTCTTCCAATAATTCATCCTCGTCCTCATCTTCTGCTTCTTGATGAGCTATTGATATTGCTTTTTTTCTATAGTATATTGCAAACACAAAACCAGTTATAGCTCCCCCTAAATGTCCTTGCCAACTTATTCTAGGACTAGATTGAAACATTGGGAATATCCCCCAGACAACTCCTCCATAAAGAAAGATAACAATTAGACCAAAAGCTGACTGAGGCTTATTTCTTTTTATTAATCCACTAAGTATGTGAAACCAAGCCAAAGAATAAACTAATCCACTAGCTCCAATATGTATTGAACCACTTGTTCCAATTATCCAAGCTGCAATTCCTGAAAAAAGATAGAATAGAAGGAATAATGTGGTGGCAAATTCTTTATAGAAAATATACAGTCCAAATAATAAAACAAAGCAAGCTAAGGTGTTGGAGACTAAGTGTGAGAAGTCGGCGTGAAGAAGAGGCATAGTGAATATTCCACTTAGACCTTTAAGTGTTCGGGGTTCTAAACCATAAGCAGATAATGATATTCCACTTATTGTTTCCATAATCTTTATTGCCCAAAGTAAAAAAACAAAGCCAAAGGGAACTATTAAAGCGTTAATAAAATCTTTTTTTTCTGTATTCATCTCTGGGTGCAAAGATAATAAAACTCTTTTATTTTCAACATTTCTTCAATGTTTTATGCATTTTTTAATAAAGAAATATTATATTTGCAAATTGAACTTATAGTATGATAATATGAAGAAAAAGAATGTCGTATCATTTATAGCAATTTTTATATTGCTAATAGGGGGATTTAATAGCTTTGCTCAAAGGACTAATAGGGCTCCTGAGAATCGTTTTGGTATAAGAGCAGGCTTTAATATGAGTGACCTGACTTCTGCAAATGGATTGGACGTATTCAATGGTTTAGCTTTCTATAATAAAAACCTAGAGTATGTTGGTTTCACCGACACTAAACCTTTCCAATATGGATATAATGTTGGATTAACAGGACAAATAAAAGTATCTGGTCCATGGTTTATTCAGCCATCACTAATATTTACCACCAAAGGCTATAAGTTAAACACACAAAATAAAGGATATTTTTCTCAAAATGTTGAAATGGATGCTAAGACATATTATATACAAATTCCAGTTGACCTTGTTTGGAAATTTTCTTTTAGTGATGATTTTCGATTTTTTGTACAAGGAGGTGGTTTTTTAGGTTTTGGTATAGCAGGAGAAACTCATTTTCTTGACCATTATGGAGAAAAAACTATGCCAAGAAACCTTCACCAACAAACAAGTATTCCTAGTGAAAGCAATGGATATATTGGTTATGACTACACTGTTCACCAACTTTTAAATGAAGATCTTGATGATACATTTATGGTTGAAGGAACAAACCGCTGGGATGCAGGAGCAGAACTTGGATTAGGTTTCGAGTACAAGAGATTTCAAATATCTCTTTCTTACCAATATAGCTTTACCCCTTTATATGATTATAATCACGACTTTACCTTGCGATATAAAGAAAAAGGAATAGACAATACGTCAAACTCTTTTGAATATTTAAACATAGAAACACCAAAATCGCCTTCTCAACATGTTATTTCCATTACATTAGCATATTATTTAGATCTATTCTCTAATAAAATCAAATATTAGACTAAATTGATAGGTCTTTTCGTTAGTAAATTAATGATGAAAAAGATTATATTATTCTTAACTTTATTATCCTCCTTTTTATGTCTTAGAGCTCAGGAAAAGGAAGTAATTATTCCAAATGATTCTTTAATAGACATTGAAGGTAGATATGACTTTCTAAATATAGATATGCCAAAACTTCAATATAATATATCAATGGGAGCAAGTTTTGGAAGAGGTTTTTTCGGTGAAAATTTCAGTTCTACCTACATTGCACCCTCACTTAGAATGAAATTAAATGAAAAAACTTATCTAAGAGCCGGAGTTTTGACCGGAGATGTTTGGTTAAATGGAAAATCCTCCAAAAATATTCCAAATGATAGGGCTCCCTATGCCGATAGATACAAACATAATGCGGCCTATATGGGAATGGATTTTGAATTAAATCCAAAACTAAATCTTTTTGTAACTGCATTCTATGACACATATAATCCATTCAAGAGCCAAAGCCTTAGTTCACAAGCACAAAACATCTATACCTATGGTTTTGATGCTAGCTTAACCTATGAAATTTCAAAAAATAGTTTCTTAAATATAAATGTATCTTTTTTGGAAACCAATAATCCATATATGTTAATGCCTTATCATAATTCAGCCTTTAATTCAATGAATATGATAAATGGAAGTCTTTTTCCAAATTCAAGATTCTCAAACCAAAGTCCATTTGGTTGGTAATACTTCTTCTTAATTTATAAAGTGTTTTTTCATCCATGATTCCCAAAATTAATAGTAAAATATTTAATTATTATGCTGTTTTACTGAAAAGGCGTTTCGTTAAAATAAAACGAAGAAAGAATTTTTTAAAACGAAGATATAGGAAAATGAAACGAAGAGTTAGTTATTGAAAGTAATATGTTAAGAAACTATAATTGTATTATTGTTTTTCAGTTGAGTAATAATTAATTATGGAATTCTTTCCAAAAATAATGTTCTTTTATAATCTTGCATGGATGAGTAGTATATGTATATACTGGAATTATCTTTGCTATTTCTTTAAATGTATTTTCTTAAATATTAGGAGGGGAGATGGGGTTTGATGTTATTGATATTCAGGAGTGTCTTATAATTTTCTCCCCATCATTAAGCCATCCCTTATTGGAATTATTACATTTTCTACTCTTGGATCTTGAGTAATTAATTCGTTAAATTCATTTATTGCAGTTGTTTGCTTGTCGTTTGGTATTGGGTCGAGTCCCACTTTGCCATACCAAAGGATATTGTCGGCAATGATTATCCCTGATTTACAGAGCTTTTCTATGCATAAATTATAATAGGAGGGGTAGGAGGCTTTGTCGGCATCAATAAAAATTAAATCAAATTCTACTTCTATGGTTGGGATTATATCTAAGGCTTTTCCTATATGGAGTTTAATTTTTTTATCTGATAATTTTTTGAAATTATCTAAGAGAAAGTCCTCATATTCTTCTTCTTTTTCTATGGTGTGAATTATTCCTCCTTCTTGCAATCCTTCTGCAAGGCAAATGGTGGAATATCCGCTAAATGTACCAATTTCGAGTATTGATTTTGGATTTATCATCTTGGAAATCATTCTTAGGAAGGTGCCTTGCCAATTGCCACTAATCATATTTGGATGAACAAATTTTAGATGGGTCTTGCGGTTAAGCTTTTCCAAAACTTCTGGTTCCTTGCTAACATTTTTTTGGCAATAATCCTCAATTCTTTTATCTATAAAGGGGAAGATTTGTAATTCTGTCATAGTTCTAATATTTTAAACTCAACTCTTCTGTTTTTTGCTCTTCCTTCATCTGTTTGGTTGTCGGCAATTGGTTGGGTTGAGCCATATGAACGGTATTGTAGGCGTTTGGATGAAATACCTTGAGAGATTAGATGTTCATAAACTGCTTTAACTCTGCTATAAGAAAGTTTTTGATTATAGTTATCAGAACCCTTACTGTCAGTATGTCCTGAGAGTTCGATTTTCATATATGGGTATTTGTTCAGAAGAGATATTAGGTTATTAAGTTCAACAAAGGATTGAGGAAGGATAATGCTTTTATCAAATTCAAAGAATATATTCTCCATAACAATAACCTGTCCCACTTCATAGCGTTTCTCATCTTTGGTTTTAGTAATTGTTATATTGTTTTCAATTATTTTTTCTTCCTTACATTCTAGGCAATAAAGGGATACATCATCAATATAATAATATGCACCAGGTAGTAAATAAGTTAAATAAGGTAAGTCAACACAGTTGCTTTGAGGTGCAGGGTAGAAATTTCCTATTGTTATGAATCTTTCACCTCCATGTGCCCTATATTCTCCTTCTATCTTAACCCAATTTTCTGTGTCCACAATAGGATGATTGTAAGAGTTAACAATTTGAGGCTTTAAATAAGTTGATATAGACTGGCTTATTCCATTGTCGTATTTGGTTATTTCCTGATCAGTAAGCATCTCTCTAGTGTCTTGCTGAATCCTATCTTCTGTAAATAATGCTCCAATTGTTGCAATAGCACCTGCACTATATTCCGAAAGACTTACATAAAAGGTTAGTTTGTATGTTTCTCCCTCAATCAACTCTTCTTTAAACTCTGTTTGTATATACTCCCTATAAGTTGTTTTTGAGGTATATATTCCAACCATTCCAATTCCTGTTCTTGGCATTTGAATTCCAAGTTTATTTTTTGGAACATTACATTGTCTGCTTCCACATTTATTATAGTAATCAGCAGATCCTCCTGTAGGTTGCCACCAAGCCACTGCTTCAGACATATATCCATAAGGTTCTATTTTCTGAGGACAAGTATAATATTCTTCAAAGGATGGATTGTAAATAAGATTTTTATCCTTCTGTCCCATTGTCTGATTATGACATAGGATAAGGAGAGAGAGAATAAATCCAATCGAGAGCTTTATTTTATATTTTCTATTAAGCATTTCCAGTTTATGTTATTTGATGCTTCTACCCAAATAATATCTTTGTCTTTCCTAAACCAAGTCATCTGTCTTTTGGCATAGCGACGGGTATTAGTCTTAATATCTTCTATGGCTTTTTCAAGTGAGATTTCCTTATCCAAATAACGAAATATTTCTTTATAACCAACAGTGTTAAGGGCAGGGAGGTTTTTAAATTGATATAGGCTTTGAGCTTCTTTTACCAAGCCATCTTTAATCATAATATCAACTCTTTTATGGATTCTATTAATTAATTTATCTCTATCCATAAAGAGAGCGAATTTTATTATCTCAAAATCTCTATTTGTTTTCTTTTGGGTTAGGAAGGAAGAAAAGGGTTGAGATGTTTGTCTAATTACTTCTAATGCTCGAATAATCCTTATATGATTTTGAGTGTCCACCTTTTCATAATACTGAGGGTCTTTTTCCTTTAACTCCAATTGTAGTGGAACAATTCCTTCTTTAATAAAAATATCGTTTAATGCACTTCTAATTTCTTTATCTACATCAGGAAGATTATCTATACCATTGCAAACAACATCAATATACATTCCGCTTCCTCCTGTTAAAACAAGATTGTCGTATGTATTAAAAAGATTATTAATTTTCTCTAATGCGTCTTTCTCAAATTTCCCAACATTATATTCATCCTCAATCGATATGTGTCCAATGAAATGATGCTTTGCGCTTTTTAGTTCTTCTTTATTTGGAGAGGCAACACCAATTTCCATTTCTTTATAAAACTGACGTGAATCAGCTGATAGAATTTCAGTAGATAAGATCTTAGCCAAAGAAATTGCTTCCTTGGTTTTCCCCACTGCTGTTGGACCTACAAGAACAAATAATCTCTTTTTCATTTTTTAGGTTTTAATCCAAGCTTTTTTGCTTCTTCATACATCAATTTAAGAGCCTCTTCTCTTTCATTTGGAATCTTTCCCTCTAATATTGCTTCTTTAATATTTGACTTAATCATCCCAATTTCCTTACAAGGACTAATGTCGAATATTGTCATTATATCTTCTCCTGAAACAGGGGGTTGGAAATTTCTAATCCTATCGCTTTGCTCCAAAGTAATTAATTTCTGACGCACAATTTCAAAATTCTTTTTAAATCGTTGTACCTTATTATAGTTTTTGGAAGTAATATCAGCCTCACATAGTGTAATCAAATCGTCAACATCATCTCCTGCATCGAAAAGTAACCTTCTTACTGCCGAATCGGATACAATATCTTCTGCAATAATTATTGGCCTAAGGTGCATTCCGACAAGTTTTTCAACATATTTCATATTCTCATTTAAAGGTAGCTTTAGTCTCTTGAAAATATATTTAACCATTTTAGCTCCCTTTACTTCGTGACCATGGAAGGTAAATCCTATTTTAGGTTCGTATCTCTTGGTTAGGGGTTTTGCAATATCATGAAGAATTGCAGCCCAGCGCAACCATAGGTTATTTGTGTTAAGAGATATATTATCTAAAACTTCAAGTGTATGTTTAAAATTGTCCTTATGAGTACGGTCTCCAACATAGTCAGTTCCCTTTAAGGCAACCATCTCTGGAAAAATTATTTTTAAAAGACCTGATTTCTCCATTAACTTAAACCCATATGAAGGATTAGAAGAAAGAATCATTTTATTCATTTCATCTATTATTCTTTCTTGTGATATAATCTCAATCCTATCTGCATTTCTAGTAATTGCATCAAAGGTGTCGTTATGTATAAAAAACTTGAGTTGGGTGGAAAATCTTATGGCTCTCATCATCCTTAGAGGGTCATCGGAAAAAGTAATATCTGGATTGAGAGGAGTTTGTATAATTTTGTTTTCAATATCTATAAGTCCATTGAAAGGATCAATCAGATTTCCATATGTAGATTTATTTAATGATATTGCCATTGCGTTAATGGTAAAATCTCTTCTGTTTTGATCTTCTTCCAAGGTGCCACTCTCCACAATTGGGTTTCTGCTATCACGACTATATGATTCTTTTCTAGCCCCAACAAATTCTATCTGCCAATTAATATCTCCTTCATAAAAATTAACCATTGCAGTACCAAAGGTTTTAAAAATTGAGACCTTAGAATGTTTTCCTATCTTGTGAGCAACATTTTTTGCTAATTCAATTCCGCTACCAATACAAACAATATCAATATCCTTACTTTCCCTCCTTAATATTACATCTCTTACCCATCCACCCACAACATAGGTTTCTATTTTCATTTCGTCCGCAACTTGCTGAATAATTTCAAATATTGGGAGTTTTAAGTGCTTTTCTAAATTCATATTATGCAAAAGTAATGTTTTTTTCAGACCTAATAATTCAAAATCCTAAATAATTTAAATTGTGAAAGAATTTATTTAATTTCTTTCCTTGTTGTTTAAAAAATAAGTACTAACTTTGCAAAAACATATAGTTGTTATCTATAGAAGTTTAATTAAATAAAACCTTTAAAATAGAAGTAAAATGAAACAAGTACATAACTTTAACGCAGGTCCTTG
>Ga0172378_10001067_pt1 | contig 24924 bp, 23 predicted proteins | sample GrowelOW332metaG_FD_119755 | JGI IMG/M metagenome (GOLD analysis project Ga0172378, IMG submission 119755) | Groundwater microbial communities from an aquifer near a municipal landfill in Southern Ontario, Canada - Pumphouse #3_1 metaG | ecosystem: Environmental > Aquatic > Deep subsurface >... | reverse complement strand
GCGAGCAAATACCTTAATGCCAGCTCGTTCCCATATTCAGTGAGTTTATTCCGAGCGCCGTTTGCCCAAATTGCGGGTTTTTCCGACTCCTTGTGCAAACTTTCCCTGTACCGTCTTTCCTTCATTCTAATGTATTCAGAAAATTCAGTGTATGGAATATTTTCTCGCATTGCTTGCTCCTCCCAAAGTTTTTGCACTTCAGAAGGAATCATGATATTATTTTCCATATACAATAGTTTTAAGTTGGTTAATACTCAGTGTTGCTACTAATTGCAACATTCTTTCGGTGCCATACTTGTTTTCCAAAGTTTGGCTAAGATGACAAAGTCTATACATCGTCTTTGTTTTTAAAAGTTAGAAGCAGTGGCAAAGTTTTTCATTTACCACCGCCAAATAAAATCAAATCGGCGGTTTAAATACCTGTCAATTCGATTTGTCAGAGAATAAAAATTCAATTATGGAATTATACCGCAAATCATTCATGCGATTGTTTTTCAAATCGTTCAAGTTAAAATCATTCACGGCCGCAAACTTCCTTAATAGTTATTGCATTCACATACTTTTTCTATCATTCAAGCCCTTGCACGCCGCCGCAAATTTGGCTATGTTTTACGACAACTTTTTACAAGGGATCTGTTTTACGTTTGCGCTTTATGTAAAAAAATCAAAGAACAAAAAAAGTCGTAAACAAATGAATGTTCACGACTTTTTGCAATGCTCGTGCAATCGAAGCACGCGCCGTTTACGGCGTTCCAAAAGCATTTTTATTTGCGACAAAATAAAGACAAAGAAAAAACCCTCCAAAAACATTTTTTGTTCCTGGAGGGTTTGAGTTTTTTAGAGAGCGGCGGTTATGTCCTCAATGCTAAAGCCTTCGGACAAGGCCTTTTTAACGCTTTCGATTGCATACGTTAATACTTTTTCAGAATCTTTGCACGCGTTCGATGCTTTTTTCAATGCGTCCAAATAGAATGAATAATAACGAATTGCAGCTATATAACTGCTTACGTTGTTTTCGTTTCGTAATTCATAGTGAATTTTCTCAGAAAATTCCTTCCCATTTACTGAAGTACGCGTTACAACTCCTTCTGTGTAACGGTTGTTACCGTCTTTGTCCTGGCTCTGTCCACCACGATAAACAACAATACGGCCTTCATTGTCAAATACCATGCTTTGGGTAATTTCAGACACTTTGCAAACATCGCAAACTTCATTATATAGCTGCTTATTTGCTTGCAATTTGTTCAAAAAAACTTCAAAGGTAATATTTTCAGCAGCCCGCAAAGTTTCTTTGTTTTTTGCCTCAAAGTCTTTTTTTGCTTTTTCTATTGCTGCATTCATTGCAGCGGCGGGCAAAATACCACTTTCAACTAAAGGCCGCATACCGTTCACAATCTCAGAATCATCAAAAACGCAGCCATCAGGCGTAAAAAAAGCATTCAATTTTGCAAAAACTTCATTCTTTGATAACGGTTTTTGCAAATCATTTGCCGTTTCTTTTGGCTCAGACGTTTTTTTTGATTTTGTAGTCGTCGCGTCCTCAATTTCTACAGAAGGAAGGTTGTTTACTACAGTTGCACTCTCGTTGCTGTTAATTACATTTGCTTTCATAATTGTATATTTTAAATTGTAAAAAAATCAAACAATAAAACAACAAACAAGATTGTTAAACCTTGTTTTGTCGCAAAATTTCAAAGAATACCTAAATGTAGGCCGTTACCGTTGTAACCGTTTCTATTATTTTTCTATTACAAAGATACGAAAAAAAACAATACGGTGCAAATGTTAAAATAGAGTCGGTTTGAAAGCGTGTAACTAATTGATTATCAATAATTTATAAACAATAAAACACAACGTTTAGCAGCCTGTTGTTAATTATAGTTAATAAATGGGATAATCGCATCAATATCAATAAGATATTGTGTTAATCTATGTATAAAACAGTTTCTAAAGTTAATTGTAAATATAAAGTCATAAAACTGTAAGCAAATAACATCGAGTAAGGCATATTTGTAAATAAATATTACTGAGAAAATATAAGTCGTTGATATATAGCAAGTTACATATGCCACCAACAGGTGTAACCCATTGTAAATCAAACAGTTACAAAAGTTACGGTTTTTAATTGATAAATAAATAATTAAATACTATAATCACACAACGGCGCGTCTTCGCCTTTGTAAAAAACACGATGGTAACGGTACGAGGCTGGGGGAAAAAGCGACTCCGGATTTGATTAGAAAACTATTTTAAGTCGAAAAGTTTTCTGGCTTGTCATATTATATTTATAATGTAACATATTTCTACAATATAAAACCCTCAAGGGGGGCACCCCCCCCGTAGCAAGAAGCGCAACGGCATATCACCTTTCGTCTGAATTTTTTATTTTTTTTTGATAGTACACGTTCTCGGTTTATCCCATGATGGTCTTACTGTTTTGCCTACCTCTTAGTATGTTAAAATCGTGTTAATTTGGTCCAAGAGTCTCTGTTTTTCTTAGAAAATGGATGATTTTTCAGGTTGTATGGATTATTTTTCTTGATTTTACCTAAAAGTGGTTAGTTACCCTCAAACCCCAATATATAAACGCTTATCTTTGTATCAGTATGGATCATTTTCTTAATTTTCAATCATTTCAAGGATGATAGAATGATAGATATAATATTATATATAGTATGGGTTTTGAAAACCAAAAAATGCGGGGTATTTGATGGCTAATAAATCTTTACATAGTAATGATTATGAGCGCAGCATGGAGGTTGTAACTTCCGTGTCTTCTGAATTGTATGCTTCATATACGAAGAAGTCCTTGCGTGTGGTTATCCAGTCTCCTTTGTATGGGGATAGGGTATTTGGCTACGAAACTCACATTCGTGCATCTTGTGCAAAGGTATTACGTTGGCATAACGACTCTGTTTATTATTTCAACGGTATGTATTGGTCCCCGCTGTCTGATGTTCTGCTTGAGCAGTCGTTGAACGAGTCTCTTATCAAGGCACATATCAACAAGCCCGATCTCATCAAGGCTCGCTCCAATATACTCCGTGCTGCCAAGCAGGGTGCTTCTATGTCAAGGCTTTGTCCTTCTCGCTACATTGTTGGGTTTACGAATGGTGTGTATGACTTTACTGACATAGACACCCCTGTGTTCCACCCGTTCAGTGACAGGTTAGATATACTTTCTATACTTCCTTATGAATATAGCGAAGCAGCCACATGCCCTAAGTGGCTGTCATTTCTAAATTCCGTCCTTACTCCCGTTCAGGCTTCTATGCTGCAGAAGTATTTGTCTCTTGGCATTGCACCCCGTGACGCAGCTTCTCGCAAGATAGAGGAAACCCTGTGGTTGGTTGGCAACGGTGCCAACGGAAAGAGTGTTATTTTTGAGATAGTTAAGGCTGTATATGGAGAGTCCAACATATCTTCCATGTCTTTGCACAACCTCATCAAGGATGGCGACGACGGGGCAAGGTTTCGTGCTGTGATTGTGGGTAAGATATTCAACTATTGTACGGAGATGAACACTTCCGATATAAGTCGCTATGAGGGTAACTTCAAGTCTTTGTGTAGTGGAGAGCAGAAGGATTACAGGCGTATTGGTGGTAACGTAGAGCTTACTGACGACATTCCCTATTTGATATTCAACATGAACAAGAAGCCGAGCAACAGGTATATGGGTGAGGCATTTATGCGCAGACTACTTCTTATTCATTTCAGGACTACTGTCAGCAAGAACGACATGCGCCCGGATTTGGTTGTTGAATTATGCACGGAGCTGAGTGGCATCCGCAACTGGCTCATTCAGGGCTATCGAGAGTTGAAGAATGAGGGATTCAAGTTTATACCTACCAAAGAGAGCCTGTCTGAAACTGAAGATTATCTGCTTGAAAACGGGCAGACGATTCAGATATTCCTGCGAGCAAGAGAATATCGTCCTAATCGATACAGTGGCCACTGGGAGGAAAGGCCAAAGGCTGTGTCGTCTCAGTCTTTGTATAACGACTATGTGTCGTTCTGTGAGAGGAAGATGTATGATGCAGAAACGATGAATATGTTTGGTAGAGAGATGACAAGGTTGGGGTATGCTAAGCGTAAGCAGAGCAGCAACAACGTCTATGAGATTTTCTGCGACAATGAAATAAGTTATGCGTTTAACATTTAGATTGATATAGCCATGAAAGAGAGAAAAGGAATTATATTAGGTTTTTTTAGTTGCGCTTTTATGGATGCCATTAGTAATATTGCTTCTGTAATGAATGTACTCTCCTACAAACAGATTAAGAGATACAAGCCCAAGTTACCTGATGAAGTGGACCTGTATAACTTTTTTGAGAAGTACGATGGCTATGCAAGGATGTCAAATCCTTTAAGCTATACTTTTGAAAATCATGACCTTCGCAATTATTTGTATTATAGGGGAAGTTTCGCAGAGAAAGAATACTATATTGGTGACAATCGCTACTACTTAATCAAGTTCAAGGACAGAGGCACGTTCCTTGTGAGCGAGAGGCGGTATAAGGAACTTAAATCAAAGAAAGGGGAATAATTATGAAGAAGTTTATTGAAGTGACTACTGTTTATCGTGAGAAATGTTCCATTGGATATGCAAACCGCAAGTGTCAACGCTTGATAGATTTAAACACGGTTTCATCCATTTTTTCAAATAATGAAGGATATTTCGTAGAGCTTGAAGACGACCAACGTTTTTCTGTTACCAATGAAAGCTATGATACAGTCCGCGACGCACTGCTGAATGGCGGTTTGTGTGGAAACGATGGTACTGTCAGCGAAATGCGTTCTCGCATTGAATATTTGGAGGAACATCGCAATGGCGGTAATAGTATTGCTGACAAGCTCTGTAAGTTGCAGAACGACCACACTTGGATTATGCAAGCCCTTGCAAATATACTTCTCATGTGTAAAGGAGACAAGACATCTTATCTCCCAGCAATATTGCTTGGATGTTACGATAAGAACTTGGAGGATATGAACGACGCTGTTTATAAAGAAGTTCTTTGTATGCAGAAACTTATTAAGGAGTTAGAGAAAGAAAACAAGAAGCTGAAAGACAATGCTGCAAGAGTTTAGAAGCGACATATATCCCCGCACGCTATGGGTTGCGACAAGCTGGGAAGACGTAAAGGACAAGTTTGTCTGTCACAATAACGACGACAAGCCCATAGAAAAGTACGAAGGTGGCAATGCCTATACATACCAATGTGTTATGCACAAGAAAAGCAAGAAATATGGCGTGTTGATACTTTTCGTTTTGGAAGGAGAAATACTTGGCAGTGAGATTGTTGAGCGTATTGCCCACGAAAGCCTACACGCAGTGAACTCTGTTTTTGATGAGTTAGGTATTGAATATGACTTATCTAACGATGAACACGCAGCATATTTGGTTGGTTATGTAGCGAAGTGTTGTTGGAAAGTGTTACAAAAAGAAATATATAAAAACAGAACTAATGATGAAGAAGTACAGAAAGAAGCCAGTAGTAGTTGAAGCCGTGCAATGGAACGGTAAAAATTTTGATGAGTGTATGAATTTCATGGGAGAAGACTGCGGAAATAAAGTCGCATACGAAGACTATGAAGAAAAATGTCTTAAATCAGAAGAACTAACTATTCATACGTTAGAGGGAAATATGATTGCTTCTAAAGGCGATTACATCATCAAGGGTGTGAATGGAGAGTTTTATCCTTGCAAGCCAGATATATTTGAGAAGACATACGAGGAAGTAATTTAAGTTTAATGTTAAAAATAGAAAGATTATGGGAATTATTATTGGAGAAAAGAATCCGAGATTGGTTAAGAGTGAAGACGTCGGCAATTTGGCGCGAATGAATTATGGCAAGCCTGTTGCGGAAACTACTATTAATGAAAAAGAGCCTGCAAATAAAGCCGCAGGAGAGCCTAATATGCAAGAGGTGGGTAATTCTATCAATGGCAAAGAAAAAGTCGTTGTAGAGAAAGAAAATGATAAACAGGAGCAGTCTGCCGACGCTGATGATAAGAAGCAACCTACACCAAAGAAAGGTGGTCGTCCAAAGAAATCTTAAATTTGTAAAAGCATGAAACAGGAAAACACGAAAGTTATCAACTATTTCGTAGCAAGTTTGTCTGAAAAGGAAGCAAGGGAGCAATTATCCCTTGCTTACCAACAGATGGAGCGTTGCATGGAAGTACTAAACGGAAAGAAAGATGTAGAGCCAGTGGCAATGAAAGACAACGGACTTTCATCTGACTTGGAGTTGTTTTATCAGTGTAAGAAAGCCGCAGATCTTTTGAAAGTCTTACCTTAGTGCCAAACCTATACATAAAAACAGATATGGAAGAGAAAAAAAGGGAAAAAAGAATAATGCCATTGGGTACATATACCCGATTTGGTAATTTTAAGATAAAGCGAGTTAAGTTGCTGATTTCTGACAAAGGAACAGCAAGAGAAGAAAGCGCAAACGCAAGGATAACAGAAAAATATCTTGAGAAAAATAGTTTTTCAGAGATTGAAGCGGTAAAAATTGCTTCTTTGGAAGAATTATGGTGCGTGCGTATTCCACAGAACAGAATAATGTACCGATTTGTCATTGACCTATTCGAGGAAAATACTAAGGATTGCGATGAAATTTTGAGTACATTGCTTTGTAATATGGGCAACGTTACGTCAGTCGGAGACGGATTATACCACGATATTGTGATCCATGCTGCACGGGCATATATGAATCGCAAGGACGAGATTAGCTCAAAGGAAGACAAGGAAAAAGAATATCGGGCAATAGCAAATTCTATTCTTGCCGATATGCTCAAAGACTTAGAGAATTATACTCCGAAAGAGAGGCGAGACATAACTGACGATGAGTTTGAGCAGATGGAGATCGTTGATAAGTTGAGGCAGGAACTGAAAGAGGTGGAAAAAAAAGATAAAGCGAACTAAATTATATGGTAAAAGATTGGTCAGGAAACAAAAACAGTGTGTTCACTACACTTGGGGCAAGCAATCATACGGACAAAAAGCGTGAAGTAAATGATTTCTATGCCACAGATAGCATCGCTATAGATAAGTTAAAAGCAAAGTTTGGTATTCCTCATAATGTATGGGAGCCGTGTTGTGGACATGGGAATTTATCCGAACGTTTGAAAGAACTTGGGCATTTTGTCTATTCCTCTGATATTATTAACCGAGGATATGGCGATGAGACAAAAGATTTCTTTGCTTACGATAAAGCCCCGGCTGCTCTTGGTGAAGATTTTTGCATTCTTACCAATCCGCCTTATAAGTTTGCTTGTGAAGTAGTAAAGCACTCGTTAAATTTACTCCCTACCGGATGTTATTCTATCATGTTTTTGAAGACAACCTTTTTAGAGGGCAAGCGGCGGTATGAGGAGTTGTTTAGCAAAACGCCTCCAAAGTATGTCTTTCAGTATATTAGTAGGGTGCTATGCGCAAAGAATGGTGAATTTGACTATATTATGCGTATGCATGGCGGATCTGCGGTGAGCTACGCTATGTATGTGTTTCAAAAGGGATATAGCGGTGTGTCTATAATTGATTGGATTTAGTATAATCTCGCCTACCATGTTGTAGAAGGAGGTACGATGGCGTATAGATATTATTCTGTGCGCCATCTGCATTTACAACGAAAGGGGAATCGAGTACAACGACTACTCTTTTTTTCTGCCCTCTATGTCACTACAAAATATTTTCTACACAGTCTCTCATATTAAAAAAAAAAGGGAGCCGCAAAAGGCGTAGAAATATCTACTCTTTCGTTTCCTCATTCGCCTCTTGTTTCTTTGCCTCCTCTATTTCCGCCTGTTTATCCGTGTACTCTTGCAACAAAGGACAATCAAAACATTTAAGAGGTAGATAAATGCCGATCCCATCATCTTCTGTTTCCGGCTGGGCTGCGTTTTTTCTTAACAACTCTGTATATTTAACGAGCATTTCTCCCCGTTCTTTAGTTCCATCCTGAAACTTCATTGCCGTTTTCAGCACTTCAGCAGCAGCCTCCTCAATAGAAATAAGTTCAACATCTTCTCCTTCCGGTTTAGCGATTCTGTTATGTATATTTTTGATTCTATCATTGAGTACCTCTTTGAATCTACCAGACTTTGTTATTCCTTCTCTTATACTTTGATTCTGTTGAAACGACAGCACTGCGTTTTCTGCGTAGGCTATCGAGTAGGCTTCGGCTTCGGTGTAACCAACAGACATCAAGTCTGCCAAGATGAGACTCTGCGCTGCCACTCCGTATTTCTTTGCTTCTTTCTCTATCCTCTTACTATATTCCATACTTGTTAAGAATTAAAGTTTATTCCACTCAAATCCGCTTCCTCACTACCCATACCATATATTGGTATGGCAAAACACTGGCAATGCGAATGATATAACGGCAACCCGTCTAAATCGTCTTTTGAATGAAAGCCAACTTGCGAATTGCATATTTTGCAGTCGTAAGAACTTCCCCTTGCTACCCAAAATCCGACAATCTCATTATCCTCTTGAAACTCAATGGCAAGATTTTTCATCCAAGCCATAGCCAAAGTTGTCTTAGCCATATTCACCACGTTATTTGCGTTGCTATTACTCACACCGATAGAACTCAAAGGCACACCATCAGAAGAATGATTGCCGTGTGTGCGGATATATGTCGCTTGCATCATAGCTAAATTCTTAGCAGACATTGCCGACCTCACTTCAGGAGTGGTGTAAATAGAGTGCTGCGAGGATTTTATTTTGGCTACAATAGTCGCAGATGAGAGTTTGGCATTATTCTCCATTGAAAGTTTCATCGACGCTATAATCGCTTCTAAATCGTATAGATAACGATACAAATAACCATCAAGCGTATCTTGCAGGTTATTATTTCCTCTGCCAAGCGAAGCGATATACGCTGCCAGCAGCTTCTTTCTATTCTTGTCGTTGGCAACTTTCGTCGAATACCCTTGTATAAGCGACATAATTTCCTCGTCAATTCTATCCATGACACTCTCTACCTCTGAGAACATCTGCTTATTAGCAGTCATCGTGAAGTCTTTTGCGGGTATATTATATTTAAGACATATATGCGCTATCTCCCCTGCTGCCTCAACGAGAATATTGTCAATCAGGCTTTCTAATGAGCTTGCTACGTTCCCTCTCTTGAGAATAAATTTCTTGGCATCGTCTATTTCCTCTTGTGTTGGTAAGCGATACTTTGAAGTATCTAAATTTATTGTGATAGTTTTTCTCATGTTTTTTCACACAATTTACCTATTCGTCTGATTCCATTTGTCCCATTTGGAATAGGCCTTTCCCGTAACTACGTTGATCTTGTTTCTATTGGCATCCCATATATACTTCCCTTTGCTCGAATTTATACCATCCTTTGCCACTGCTCCTTTGGTAGCTTTTCCTCCTCGTTGCTGAACATTTCCATTAGCATCGTCTGTGTCAGAATTGCCATCTCCATCAATCCTGTTAAGTTCCTTTGTTTGCTCAATAGCATTTTCCGTCTGTACCTCCAGCTTCTGTTCGGTAAGCAACAAATCCATTTCCTGCTCGTGTTTTTTTTCTGCAAGTATTCTGTCCCATTCCTGCGGTGTAGCGTAAACAGATTTCTCGCTTGCTGTCTGCTTCGAGAGGAAACCATTTTGTACCTGAATGGAGAGATTGTTTGTAAGTTCTGTTTCATTCAGATGAACATAGGGCTTTATGTAATGAGATATTGGAGTATTCTTGAGTTGGAGCTGCTTATTCACCTCAACTCCATATCCGAAAGAGAATATTTCCACCATCTTATCTACCACCTCATCATATTCATTTGCATCTGCCATTGCCTTTTCGTATGCTGGTGAATATAGTATTTTTAGTGCTGCAGCAGGTAGGTCTCCAGATTTAAGTTCCGGTGGTATTACTGCAAACGACTGTGTGTATATTTGCTTCTCTAAAACCTCAAGCTCTTTTTCGTAAGCGGAACTTGCATCTTGTTTGTTTAAGAAGCCCATTTCTCCATCACTCGGAAGGAAAAACATTTTCGATGCGTAACTCATGTCTTGTTTACTAACTTCTTCCGACCCCTCTCCCTTTACAAACATGATTGGCAGCCCAAAATCATGATTACTTTGTGCCATGCGAGAAAATGCCATTTCATAATTATCTATAGTCTCTTGCGAAAGAGTCCAGCAAGCCCCCATCTCGTCGCGATGATAGGCAACCGGAATCGTATCAAAACCATGCGCTTCTTTAGTATCTAAAACATATCCATTTACATTAAACATGTTCATCACGGTGTGTTTGAATTTTTCCATTGCAGTAGAAGCCTCTCCATCTGCCTTGAAACGGTAATAATATCTATCGTCCCAAACGTCAATATATTTGTTTACGATGCGTCCTGTATCATTGTAGTTACTATACATGCGAGCAAATACGTTCATCCTCCCAGTCTTTAAATCGTAGTGAGGAAAAAGTCTATCACCGTTTTGAAAAGAAACCACTTTCCATCCAAACTTTCCTTTGTCAAGGTAACCTACCATTGCTCCATCCCCGGTAGCTTTCACGGATTTGGCAAGTTTATACCATGCCGTTTCCATATTTCTCTCCTGCCACCCTCGCTTGAAAATATTATATATGTGTCTTGACTCATCATTGTCCTTCTTATCGGCAAGCTCAAACTGAATATCATGACCGCAGAGGTGAGTAAGTTGTTTCAACAATATAACATATTGAAAGCTAAACGCATACCTTGGGACTTCTTCCAAGTACCACAATCCATTACCTCCTTCGCTTGTGTCCTGTCGCCATATATCATGGTAATATTCTCGGTCGTTAATAAGGTGCCCATAAGGATCGAGTTCCCTTGCAAAATCCTCCTGTGTTACGACTTTTCTATATAAATAATCACCAGACAGAGCCTCCTCCACTGGTGTACCATACCTTACTCCATGATTATAATGACCGTCTGGCATTACTCTCGTAAAAGGCTTTTTTGTTAACAAATCCCTTACCTTTGGCATAGCCTCATGCTGCTTTAATTCCGCAAAGTCTCTTAAATCCATATCGTTATTGTTGTTGTTTTTATTAGAAATTTCTCACCCATGAGGGTATTCTTACTGTACGACTCCTTATTTCGGCGTACATTCTCATGATTAACGCCTCAAAGAAATCAGGAGAATGTTTAACTATTTTCTTCATCTGATCCTTCTTAATAAGACACCACCCTTTGTCTATCTTGCTTTCATCCTGACGAATACATTTGCGCTCAACTTGAAGTATATCTTTTAACGGTTTCCCGTCATATCCTTTTCCAGAAAACTTGCGCTCAAGAAGAGATGGGTCAAAACTAATTTCCGCTTGCTGAACTTTCTGTGCAAACATGTAAGCACATTGACTCTTTATGTTATCGTATATGTTCTTATATTTCTGTTGAACAGCCTCAATGTTGTTAAATGGTACTGCCTGTGTAAAATATCCCTTAAACGTCTGCCCAAGTCCGTTTAGGTCGTATATAAAGTTTTTTTCCGTAACGCCCCATTCGATTAATTTTGATTGAATCGCTTGACACGTTTGCATAGAATCAAGTTTACATACGAAAACATCTGCCAAGTGCCACCCTATCCAATGCCACATTACACAGTTGTCTCCACCTGTAAACGCTACGTCACAAGTGGCCCTATGAATATGGTCTCCGAGCATTTGGTCGTTTCTGAAACATTTGGCCATGTGTGACATCTTTATCATGTCGTCACCCATTTCCATAAAATTCCAATTCCCATCCAGTTCTCTCGCCTTGATTTCTTCTGTTTGGTTATGGAGACCGGCGAGGTATCCTGGGTCTGATTTAAGTAGCTTCTTGTTATATTTTAAATCAGCCTTGATAAACGTTACGGATTTTACGAAAAATGTTTTTTTATTGTACCCAAGTTTCTCGTATGCCTCATCCCATCTATCATCTATCTCTTCCTTACATTGATTATACACTTCCTCCGGTGTGGCTCCCCATATTGTTTCGTCTACAGAATCTCCTTTCATGTAACAGTATCTGACGACTCCATTCCTTTCCGGTATTGGTAACCCATCTTCTCCTATATACCAATCAATGAAAACTCTAAGCCAAGACATGGGATCCGGATTACAAGTACCTACCATTCTGGATCTAATTCCGGCACCGTTACGGTTACATGTCAATAGGAATTTAAACATTTTGAAAGACATCTGTGGCAACTCGTCAATCCCTATATAGGCATACTGCTGTCCTCTGTATTTATCATCAAAATCCTGATATGTCATATCAAAGATAGAAAGACCCAGTTCCGCACCAGAATTAAAATACCATGTCATATCGTCCTTTGACCTATTATATCTTCCGTAACGAGAATACAGCGTCTTACTATCCCTGATGATATTGTTAAAGTCGTCCTTGTTCTTTCTTAATATAATGCCATTGAAATTAGGATTGCCAATATCATACGCAGGCTCCATTAGCAGCGTGAAAGTATTGTGATTTACGGTATAATCGTCAGATAGATATAAGTGTTCACCTCCTGTTACCGTAATACATCTGCATTTCTGTTTATTTTTCATTTTTTGGACCCACATTATTTTTTTTGTAAGTCCATTCATTGCATTCCTGTTTTTGGGTTTTTCACCATTCAAGTGAGCGCGACGCTGGTAGCATTGTTTTACATATATCTCCTTATCATCAGGGCATACAAACACAAGCCCCCACCAGCCAATATGTTCAGGATCATCTGTAACATTATATTGGGCTACCCATATACCGAGAGACCTTGCTAAACTGGCAATATCTTCAATTAATTTCTTGTTTGGAAGCGTCAAATGTGGGTGTTTCTTTTTTGAAAAACCATGTTTATAAAATACGCCTCGCAGATACTCCCATCTTGCAGATATACTTGCCGTCATATATTCCTTTGGTATTCTCGCAAGTTGCCTTTTTCGTTTTTTTGTTATCGCCCTTCTTGATTCATCGGGCAGCCCTTTCAATACATAACGACCATATCTTTTTGCAACCCTGTAACCATATCCCCATGCTTTTCTACAGATTCCTAATTCCTTACCGAGATCTATTCCGGAACTTGGAAACTCCATAAAACCACTACCGCTAATATAGCCGAGGAGAAATGGGTGTATAGGAAGATCTATTTCTGTCATATTCTCATTCATCTCCACCTCTCCGGGTAATGGAATTTCAAAAAAATCAGTTTCACCATCTCTTAGAGAAATTGGAAACTTGCATCCTATTTTATAGGTTTCAAGTATTTCTCTTGCTGTATATTCTTTATATCTTCCATATATTCCTTTTCTTGCCCAAAAGCGATGATTGTCCATACATTGCATCTTAGTACCGTCATTAAAGTAAAAAGTATAAACCGTTTGTTCGCCCTGTTCAAATATGTTACTAACCCTCTGTATTCCGTCGTATGGTGTGCAAATACAGTCTCCTATCTCCAAATCTCCCATTTTTACAAATCCGTTTGGCGTTGCTATAGGTGTAGAATATGGATTAGCTTTTCCTCCACCCCTGTTTCCACCAGTAATGAGAATATCAACATTGCTGTGCAAATTATCCTCCTGCGGTCCCTCTTGGGCTATAAATATCTTTGAGTTCTTCTTTGCATTAATATTGTTTCTCAAAGATTGTATGAATTTATTTGAATAAACTCGCTTCCCATTTTTTGCATAAAGCTCTGTAAGTTCGCACATTTGTATTATGTTTTTACAATTGTTATATGCAAATATAATTTTAATTAGCTATATATCAGGAATTTTAGCCTAAAATGTGAAGATTTTAATGTAAATATATTTCATAATTACAAAGTTTTAATATATTTGCGAATATATTTTACATATATGGAGTATTTTACTCATACCAACACAAAAACCAAAAGCAAATACAATGGAGAAAGAAGCTCTAATTGAAAATTTGAAAGAGAAGGTCGGAGAGAACGACTTTAGCGTATTATCTACGCAAACCGTTGATGCACTTGTAACCACGTTTCTTCCCTCGTTTGCGGATGACGAGAAAATTACAGATGAGACATGGAAGACACCCGTTGAGGTATTTAGAAACTATGCCGGACAGTACCGGCATGACTTGGCTACCAAGGCGACTGATGAAAAGGCTCGGCTGGTAAAGGAGAATGAGGAAGTCTTGAAATCGCTTACTGAAAAACAGCTTGCGAAAATCAGGGCAGAGTGGGAAAAGTCGCACAAAACGGAATCTTCTGATGAGAAAAAAAGCGATAATGTCACAGACGCGGTTACTAAGGCTCTCAAAGAGTACAACGAAAAGCTCTTTGGTGAAGACGGTAAAAGTGGTCTGATCGGCGGGCAGTTGAGCGCAACTTCTGAATTTATCGCCAATTCCAAGAAAACTGCCGAAGCTGAAAAAATCAGTAATATAAAGCAGTCTTTGAAGGAGTTTCTTTTGGAAGACCGTAAGGCTTCTCGTGACAAGGTTGTTAATCTGTCTGTAAGGGATTTGGACGTTAAACCGGATTCCGATATTGACAAACTTAAGGTTGAAGTTGAAAAAATCTACGAAGCCTATTACAAAGACTTCTATGGCGATAGCGGTAAACCATTCGGCGGAGATTCTGCTGGAAACGCTGGAGAAAACAGCGGCAATAGTGAAGTTTCCGAATATCTCAAGAAGCGTGGAGAGAGCACTGCTAAACAAGCAGAGATTGCTCAGAAAATCAAAGACAAACTGAGGTAAATGAAAATTTAAACAAAGAAAACATGATGAACGGAACTTTCAGTCAGAACATAAAGTTCAATGGAAAAGTGGGTGGATCTCGAAGAATATTTGAGGGGAAGCCAGAACTTCTCACAGGTGGTTTCAAATTCGACTTAAAGGATCTCCCAAGAGCAGGTAGTGTGCTGCCTGCAGGTACGCCGGTTTATGCGGATGAAATAAAACGCACCATAAAGCCGTTGCAGACCTTTGCTGTAAAGGAGGTAGCTGACACAAGTATTAAAATCGTAAAGTCAGTAGGTGGAGTATCAACAGGAACGCGCATTAAGGTTGGCGATATACTCACAATTCTTGGCGAAGACCTTTCAGCCGCCGGCACCCCTATCAAGGTAAGTGCTGTTGATGAAAGTAGCGATGAGTATGACGTGATAACCGTAGATGCAGCTACTGGTGTGTCTGAAAAGACTCCTTTGGTTATAGCGACCGAAGACGGTAAGCCATATTGTATTCCAAACGGGATTCTTGCATACGACAAATGTCTTGATGCTAATGCTTACGAGGCTTACGGAGAGGTTGCGTTTTTCAGCACTCGGCCTGTTTACGAACGCCGTATGCCACCTATTAACAATGCAGTGAAGAAGGCTCTTGCTAATGCAGGCTGCTTCTTCCGTTTTTCACAAAGCAAATAATGGAGGATAACAGATGAGAGACTTTAATCAGTACAATATCAACGATATGCGTCATTATATCGGCGCAGAAAATTTTGGTGTAATACTCGAAAACAGTAACGCCAAATATAACGAGGCAATATGGAAATCGTATGCCATGTGGGGAACTCCATCAGATAACAAGGAATGGATCCAAGGTCAGAAGGAAACTCCGATTATGGTGCGCGCTTCTTTGCTTGACACTCACTCGAATAAACCTCAAAGGAATACGGGTGGATGGTCATACTATGGTGGCTCAATTCTGAAACTCGGTCATGGCTTCTCCATTGACGAGGACGACTTGTTCCAGATGCGCAACAATCACAACACGACGCATGTTCCAATGGCAATCCTAATGGCTGATGATGTTCAGACACGTTCAGACATGATGATTGGTGGCGTTCATAACGAGTTGAACTATTTGACACTGCAGGCACTTTCTACAGGTGGAATTAAAGAGTTCTCTGTGGATGGTGTTGCCCACGATTACAAATTCCCGATTGCTGACAATCACTTTATATCTGCTGAAAAGGCATGGTTTAAGGTAGATAGTAATAAGGTTGTGGCAGACGACACTGCCGATCCTATTCAGGACTTGTTAGATACGCAGAAATATCTTACCGACACATTACGGCTGCATGTCGATCATTGGAAGATTTCCAAGGAATTGTTTGACCGTATGATACTTCATCCTGTTGTGCAGAAGTATTGCGTTGGAAAGATGAATTATCTCAATCCTGATAACGTAAAGTTATCAAGCAATGAGATTCTCTCCGTACTGCACGATATGGGCGTATGGATGTTTGACGTGATTGACTATAAGTCTGCCCACGAGGAAGATGGTTACTCTGTTCCGGATGCTCCGGCTTTCGATGAACACAATCTTGTAGCATGTAGCTCATTGATTGTTCCGTTCGAGATGAAGTGTACCAACTCAATATATCTCGACCGCCTTGCATATGGTGGCGTTAGTCAGTCTGAAAACTATCACTTGGTAGAGGGACGTATCATGGTCCAAAACTCATGGCAAGAGCGTCCAATCAAGAACATTGTTGATTGCGAGCTGTATGCAGCTCCTGTATTCAACAACATCCGAGAGATTGCGTTCTTCACCGCTTGGAAGGAAGCGTAAAACTGAATGAACTATGCCGACAGAGTTTACTATCGAGCAATACCTAAAAGGGTCAGTCAGGAATATTGATATTCCTGACAACACCCTTTTGGCTATTCTTGCGAAAGTAGGGGTAAAACCCGACACACCTTTTTCGGCACTTTCAGAAAAGGAGTCCGATTTGTCGCTTGCAGGGCTTTATATATGGCTTGCGTCTTCTCCGACTTCATCGAAGAAGGTTACTGACAAAGACGCCCATTGGGAACATTCAGAAGGTGGTGAAACGATGTCTGCAAACACCCTTAACAGGTATCTGAGAATGGCTAATGACATCTACGCAAAGTACAATATGCCTACTGTTGGAAACAACAAATGGGGTATGGTAGGGCGTGGTATTCATAACATTCGCCACGACAGCAACCATAGAGAAAGGAACTTATAATGTCAGTGAACAATCCAAGATTCCCTCATAAGTGTCAAATTATAAGACCAGCCAAGTCTGACGACCCTATGTCTGACGAGGAAGAAGGAGTGGTCTTGTATGATGGTATTTGCAGAGGTTTCGACAAGCTCACCACGTCAGTCAGCGGAGAAGTAATATCCTCATACAGGGGTCTCGCGCTGCCTTTAAAGCAGGACGAGTGGACGAAAGATACCATCCCGCAGGAGGGAGACAGGATTGTTTTAGACAAGGGGTCCTTCACAGAGTATGGCGAGGTAGTAGATAGGGTGCCCGGTAATTTAGGAACACATTTACTTTGGAAGTATGTCAGGAATTAACAACATAATCCATTCGGCTATTTCTGATTTCAAGAAAGAAATAGAGGATAAGGTTGAGCAGAATTGCAAGACGTTCTGTAGAAATATCCTGAAACAAGCGATACAAAACCGCGAGAATGCTCCCAAAAAACATAATTTCACAGGAAACTTCCTTAACGGAATTGTTGTTTGCCTGTATAAAAGCGGTAATCCTATTGCCGGATATTTCTCTTCCGACGAAACAAGGTCTGCAACTGTTGTTAAGATGACTTTCCCAAAAAAATATAGTTTCAAGAAAGATTACGAAGGAGTAAAAAGCCATTACAATCCTACGATTGAGACAGACGAGGGGCTTGGAGCTTACGATGCAAAAATGTTCTTTGCTTCATATAAGCCAGATGGGAATAATATGTTTGACATTATTGTCGCATATACGGCTGAATACTCTGAATTTATAGAGCAAAAGAGAAAGACTGCCGGTTTTATGCGAACACTGCAATATGCTGAACAGACAGGTATAAAATTCTTAATGATTTAGCATTATGCCGAATCCTACGATGTATAACATATTTAACTCGCTTGTTACAGCCGCCAAGACTACGGATGTGGCAAATATATTCCTATCTAACCGCCCCGATGTTACAAAGGAAATGACAGAGTTCGTTGTTATAGACCTACCAACAGAACAATACAGGGCGGTAAAGGGCAATGATGATTTCATCGTCAGGACAGACGGAGTGTTCTATATCGGCATGAAGGCAAAGTCGGACAACACCCCGAATATCAGCAAGCAAACTGCACTCGTTCAAAAGTTCTTAGACCTATTCCCCATCACGGACGACTACATTGTCGCTACAGAGCCTGCGGTTATTCTGAAAGGAAGCGACAAGAGTGGTTTTCAGATAACAACTATTTCATTTAACATCCGCACAAAAATAAATTCATACAAAATCTAAAATTAAAAGCTATGGCATTTAAGAGAAAAATTGATTTGCAGGGAGACGTCTTTCAAGGTATATCAAGCGTGTTCGCAGTTAAAAATGGTATAACAACTACCACCAATGCTGCAACAGTTGAAGACACTGACATAATTGAGTTCCCTGTTTCGGAAGAGTCCGGTTTCAACTTTGACACCGGGTCACCAAGCGTAAACCATTTTAAGGTACACGGATTGCAGGCCGACTGGGTATCAAAGTTTACTCCCGGCGATGGTGAGGTAAAGTTGGAAATCCCATGCGACAACACAGACATCATGGATTTCTGTGGCTTTACAGCAACGGAAACGTCTATCACCTTACCAACCGACGTCACCGTTGGTGGAAAGAACAAGGTAAAAGGAAAGACATATGCTTCTACACAGAAGGCCGTATATCTTGGACTGCTCATTCTCAATGATTCGGAGGATAAGGTGCTATACATCAAGAAGGCAAAGTTTATGGCACAAATCGTGTTCGATGGCTCCAACAAACCACTATGTGTCACCATGACAGGATCTGTTGCTGCTGGCGCAGACGCAGACGCATTTGGTGTTCTTGAGCCTGATGCTACGGAGTAATATAAGTTAAAAATCTATCAATTAAGTAGGGGCGGTGGTAGCAATGATTACCGCTGCCCTTTTTCAACAAAAGATGAATAGGTATGGGAAACGCAAAAGAGCCAGTGGTCGAACAGCCCACACTTGAAATGCAAAGGGAGTATAAGTCATTGGAGGAAAATTGTCCGACCGAAGTTTTTATTCCACGTACAAGAAAAAAATATCTTGTCGGCTGGCTTAAATACGGCCAGCTGAATAAGCTAACTAAACTTCTTATCAGGAAACATAGAATTGATAATGAAGATGTTAAAGAAGATGAATTGAATAGAACGAGTGCGGTTATAGAGGACTCCAAACTTGCTTGTAAGGCAGCAGCCATCTATGTTCTGAACGGTTTTTGGGCTTTGCATCTAAAATATTGGGCTTTATGGAGATGGTTTTACTACATCAAGCAATACGACTACGCACAATTAAGACCAATACTGATAGAGGGTAAAAAAAAAGTTCCGCTGATGCAATTCTTAGGAGCTACCACATTATTGATAGGGGCAAGGGATACGCTTCTACAGATGACGACGATGGAAGCCGAACATATCCTTCAAGAACTAAGTTCGGCGCAGCCTTCGCAGGAGCAAAACACAGAGAGTTCCTCGTCAAGACCAGATACTTCTTCTTCGGACTAATTGCCGTAAGGAAATATGAGTACAGCTGGGGGTACACGATAGCACAGATAGAACTGATGAATATTGATGCTCCAATGACCTGTTACAAAATGAGAAAAGATCCAAACAGGAAACCTACAAGGAAAGAACTTGACGAGACGGTAAGAATGTGGCAGGAAAGAAAGAAGCGTCGCAAGTGGAAAATGGAGGATTTGCTTGGAAAGGGTAAACGAGATAAAAGTATTGAAGATTCACAGAAGTAAAAATAGTTCGTGTCATGGATAGAAATAATGTATTGAAGTTCCAAATAGCGATTGAGGACAAGGCAAGCGAGGGGCTGAAAGAGATAGAAAACAAACTGAATGGAATTGTGGAGAAATTCAAAAGTTCAGTAGGGGGAATAAATTCAGAACTCGGAAATATCGGGAAGAATATAAAACTCCCTGACATGGCTGATGCTATTAAGCAAACGGAAAGATTAAAGGATTCCTTAAAAAAGGACACAAATGACATTCCATTGTTCAAAAATGTAATGGAGCAGATGCAACAGCTGCAAAATTACATTGGCAAAAACACTCTTAGTGGTGAACTTGACCGAATGAAAAAATCTCTTAATAGTGTTCTTGCTGAAATACCCAACGTAAATGCAAATTCTTTCACAGCCTATTTCAATCAGTTAAGCAAAGCTTATAATGACTTTTTGGCTAAATTCGGTACACAAAGGAATAGGCCTGAAAGTCTTTTTAGCATTGGAAACAGTATGAAGCAGATTGGGGGTCTGTCAGGCGGAGACTCCCTCTTACGTGATTATCAAGTTCAAGCGGAGCAAATCAAATCTACCATAATCAACACCATCAAGGAAACAAATGATGTGCTTAGCGCAACAAGGTTTTTGATTAAAGAGAACGCTAAAGACTTCGGAAGAATAGATACAAATATAAACAAAGTTGTAGATTCGCTGGCAAGACTTTCGGATGCCTTTACAAAATTCAACGGAACGATCGGCGGAAGCAAGGATTTGCAGAACATGATGGTTGGTATGGGCGAGATTATTCGCAATGTCAAACTTTCCATGAGTTCGCTGAAAGAGGGTCAGGAGAATCTCAACTGGGGTAAAACGATGGCAGAAAATGCCAAGAGTGTTATCCAGGCAAGAGTTGAGTTAGAGAGACTTACTCCGTTGATAGAGAAGCTAAAAACACAACAGTTGCTCTCTAAAAATTTAGGGCTTGATACTTCCGGTATAGATGCAACAATACAGAGAGTGCAGCATTTACAGCAACTTCTTATGAGCATCACTGCGCATGGAGGTTTTACCTCTACTGGTATCGAGAGTTTTAATGGTCTCAACGCTTCGCAGCTTATGGCTGTATACAAGGAGCACCTTGTAACAGCGAGGAATGATTTGGTTACTCAATCGCAAGCCAATACACAGGCTTTGAAGAATGAGGCAAAAGCACAGAAAGAGAACGAGCATGCAAAGAGACAGGCAGCGCAAGCAAATGCACAACTGTCACAAGAAGAAAGACGACTTTCTCAAGCCATACAGCAGGTAACGAACAGCGCACATGGTCAGTCGCAAGTCATTTCTGACTTGAAGTCAATGGCCTTTCAGTACCTTTCCGTATGGGGAGCACAGAACTTTGTCACCCAGATGGCGCAGATAACGGGTGAGTTACAATTACAGGCTAAATCTCTTGAAGTTATATTAAACAATGCTTCTGCGGCTAAACAAATGTATGGGGACATTCGTGATCTATCGCAGATGTCGCCGTACACTTTTGAAGACTTGCTTAAATCACATAGACAGCTTGCTGCCTTTGGTATAGAGCCTAAAAATATGTTCTCGACGATGAAGTCTCTCGCAGACATTGGAGCTGGTCTTGACGTAGAAATTTCACGACTTATTCTTGCATACGGACATACGCGTTCATACGGTTATCTATCTGGTATTCAGAATAGGCAATTCGAGAACGCCGGCATTGATATGATAGGTGGTCTCGCAGACAAATATAACAAACTTGCTGATGCCGAGAAAAGGGCTGGTAGGGAAGCTAACTATGTTACCCGTGCTGATATTTTCAAAAAGATGCGTGCAAGAAGTATTCCTTTTGAAGATGTCGAGAGTGTTATTATGGACTTGGACAAGCCCGGTGGTAAGTTCTACAATATGCAGATACGTCAGTTTGAGACACTTGGCGGTAAATTGAGAAACCTACGCAACAACTATAGAATCATGATGTCCGAACTTGGCAACAGCAACCAAGGTCTGTTGATGGGAACGGTTGGCATGATAAACGATCTTACCGAGAACTGGGAAAGATACGCACGCATATTAAAGGGTGTTGGAGTTGCCTATGGAGTTATGAAGTTGGCTGGGCTTTTATCTACAAAGGAATTAATCGCTGCCAACAAATCCCTTGTCGCTTCTTCTGTTGCAAGTGGTAAAACATTGGGGACTACTGCTTATCTTAACGGCTCTATGAGCATGTGGGGAGCGATGGGTAGTAGTAGAAAGTGGTTTGGTGGGAAAAAATGGAAGGGAATAAAACTCTTCGGAGGTGATATTGCATCGGGAAAGAATGATGATGCCATCTTAAATCTTGCCACAAATAAAGAAATAAACAACTTGACAAAACAACGCATAGCCCTTTCTGGTAAACTAACAAAAGCGCAACGAGAATTACTGCTTGTGGAAAGTGGCATCAATAAAACCCGTGCGGCTCAAATTGCTGGTTTCTCTGCATGGAGACGTGGACTGCTGTCTGTTCGACTTGGAATGATAGCCGTAGCCCAATCTGCAAAGGCTATGGCTGTAGCGTTGCTAACCAATCCTATGACATGGATTTTTGCGGCTATTGCTGGAATAACGGCACTTGCAAACAAGTTGGGACAGACTTCTGAGCAGGCTGAAAACTTAAAAAAATCCATAGATGACGCTTCTCAAACAGATATAAGCGGATTAAGACAGCTACTTGAGCCATACGAGAAAAACGGAGTTATAAGCGTAAAAGGTGCAGAAAGCAGGACGGAGGAAGGGCGTACAGCGACGAGGAAGATTGTTGATATAGACGAAGTTGAGCTTGAGGCACATGGAGTCCAGTCTGTATTTGATGAGTTGAGCAGAGCCTTGCAAGTTCAGTCTCCTTTTTACGAGGGAGATTACTTTGACATCATGAAGGCAGAGGGGCAAGCTAATCAAGTTGGAGAAATGTTCAAGAAACTTGAGAACATTTCATACGTTAAGCAGGTTGAGCAAATGACATCAGGACGTATAGAAGCTGCGTACAACAAGACAGGGGCGCAAACACTCAATCCTTTTACATGGGGCCGAGGGGAGAGCTTGGGAACAAACATGAAAGACTATGCGAACGCCGTGTCCGATTACGCCAACAATTTCCGAATTTCAGAAACAACATGGAACTCTTTTAAACAGGAGGATAAGGCGGCTATTGAAAGGTATATGCAGGAACTTGGTATGTCGAGAGATGAGGCTGTTAGGAAATACATATCAAATAATGATAATGCAAAAAACAGAATTCTTCCATCCTTGTCTGTGGAAACATATGACAATATAAAAAATGTAAAAAGTTCTCTTGATACGGCGATAAAAGACATGATGCCTATGGGCGAATCATTTGCGTCTATTTTTAGAGATAAATTTCAAGGGAACGTAGATGGAGCCATGACATATTTTGATGACGTAATGAATAAGATGTATGCAGAACGGGGCATCGGCTCTCCCGAAGCTCAAGAAGCACTGTCAGAAAATATGGCAATGACTGTCTATAGCGCCATGATTAACATGGGAGATAAAATACAGGCGGAAGACTTCTTGCAGAAGTATTGGGAGCGTCAGGTGGGTGTACTCGCAAATCAAAAGATAAATACAGAAATCAACGCGAACACTTTAGAACAAGATGTTCCTAAAATTGTATCAGGCATTGCATCAAAATCAATATCCGCAATGCAGAAAAACTCAAAAAAGTTTTCTGATTTTTGGGAAAAAATGGGCAAAGATGCTAAAAACAAATTTATTAAAGGATTAGAAAAGTCTGGAACAGGCGTGGCTGATTCTCTTAGGAAAATGCTCTCTTGGCAAGGACGTGCGAAACGATTTGGGGTTTCTGTTTCTCCAGATATTGATGTGGATTACACTGAGTTTATTGAAAGCAAGAGAAAACTTATAAAGGATTCGGAAGAAAAACTCAAAGCGAATCAGAAACGCATTAAAGCGATTTTGAAAGTAGATGTACTTCCGGATTTTAATTTCAAGAACACAGAAGAAACCAAAGCATTCCTAAAGCTTATTACTACTCAAAAGAAAATAAAGAAAAGGGAGATAAGCAAGTTTATAAAAAGCCATGCTGACAAAGCCGGGAATGTGTATGGTGCTGATTGGGATAAACTAACTGACATGCGCGGAGAGTTTGATTCCTTAAAAGATTATGAAGATATAACTAATATAATATTAAAGAATGGAGGTTTCCTCGATAGTGAACATCAGTCTTGGACAAGCGACAGTAAAAAAAGCGGTGGAAACAAAGGCGGTAGAAATAAGGAAGACAAATACACAAAGGACATTCGTTCACAAGCCAAACTTCTTGCAGATGCCTATAAGGAGTACAGGAAGTGGGAAAAAGAAATCGGAAATGAGGGCGCATTAGAAAAAATCCAAAGATTGTTCTTTGGTAAGGATTCCGCATTAGCAAAAGCAGGATTCTCGTTCAAAGATATTCCCAATTATTACAACAACCTTGATACTTTGAAAAAGAAGCTCGAAGCTCATTATAATACTAAAGGTGGAAAGAATAGCTATGTGCTTGATGCTATAAAGGAGCTTAGCAAATCAATGAGCGAGGTGGAGTTTGATGATTTTTCCAAAGCATCAGAAGAATGGGCTTCAAAGACGTCGTTATGGCTCGACAGGCTTACAAAGAAGTGGGATATGTATAATAAGGTGTTAAAGGAAACCGGAGACAAGCAGCTTGCCATGTCTTTGTCAGGCTTCAATGCCGAGAAATACCAGAATGTGGCAGACGCCGCACGGGAAAAGATAGTCGCAGACTTGAAAGATGCAGGTGTGAAGTCTTCCTATAAATTTAACGCAGACGCTTCCGATAGAGAAATTGAAGATAGTGTAAAGGCTATGCTCGGAGAAAACATAAGCGCGAACAAAATCAAAAGTATCGTTGAGGAGCTGAAGAAATGGAGAGATTTACAGAAGCAGATTAATGACGAGTCTGTGGAAACATACTCTAACCTTATCGGTGGGATAACACGTTTCATGGATATTGTGAGAAAAGCTAACAGCGAATATGACAAAACCATAGAGAATTTAAAAATTGCTTTAGAAATAGGTAAAATTTCTAATTCTCAATATGAGCAAGGAGCAACTATTGCAAAAGCAAAAAGAGATATAAAGACTAACGAAGCATCGTATGGATATAAACGTTT
>Ga0172378_10001066_pt1 | contig 24926 bp, 34 predicted proteins | sample GrowelOW332metaG_FD_119755 | JGI IMG/M metagenome (GOLD analysis project Ga0172378, IMG submission 119755) | Groundwater microbial communities from an aquifer near a municipal landfill in Southern Ontario, Canada - Pumphouse #3_1 metaG | ecosystem: Environmental > Aquatic > Deep subsurface >... | reverse complement strand
ATTAGTAGAAGTTATATAATTGTTTAAATCTTCTTGCACATCATTTGCTGCTTCCCAAGAAGTATCAACAATTGGGGTGGTATACTCAACAGAAGTAGGATTCTTATATGTAATCTTACTTCTTGTCCATATATACTTACCATTAGACCATGTAGGTGCTTCTTCTTCCCAAGAGCTTCCTATTCGAGTATCTTTAGAATCAGATAGATAATATTCTTCAGTAACAGATTCTATACCTTTACCCTCATCTCCTTTTTCTCCATTTACTGCTGCTTCTAGCAATCTCCAAGAATCCGTAACATCGGGTGCTAATATATCACCACTTGTAGCAGAAATATATTCCCATTTGGCATTATTATAATAAACAACATCGTGCTTACTAATTGTTGCCTTATAATATTCAGTAGCACTAGAAGCAGTTTCTAATGACCATATACCACGATAAAGTTCTTGATAATGTATAACGCCTTCATAATCTACTTGTATTCCATCTTGATAGACTAAAGTCTTAGTAAATATTGATGGTTTATCTCCATCCCAATTAAATCCTTCTGAAAAATCTATTATATCACCATTCTCATCTAATATATTACCTAAGCTATCATAAGTAGGTTCTGTGCCATCAGGTAATGAAGATATATAAGCAGTCTTAGCTTTATCTGAATACATACTTTTTACTACTTGATAAGTAGGTGTTACTTTAGGTATTCCTGACCAACAAGCATAATTAGCAACAGTTAAAATAGGTGATGTTACATTCTCTAGCCATACATCTAATCCATCCTCAGAAGACCTATACCAACAATTTGTTCTATCACTATGATTGATTGGGTCAACATTTCCTCTATGTACTAATATCATATTCTCTTCGGGTGGGTATATAACGTCGACTGATGGGTATTCTTTTACTTTCTCACCGTCTACGTAACCTGTTACGGTGTAATTACCAATTATATCATTTGCTGCGTCTATTTCGCTTTTAAATAGGCTAGAATCATATTGTTCACAATTTATATAATCTCCATCAACAGAATATACTTTCAACCATACATCGTATGATTGTTTAACATCATCACTTGATAATCGTTCTTGATTTGCAAATAGATTATTCTTTTTACCTATTAAAATATCTCCTGCTACAAATGGATTCTCGTGTCCATCCTTAATAATTAAACCTAGCTTATATAAAGTATTATCTCTATCATTATAATTAACAACTACTTGGTCAACTGTATTTATTTCTGCACTATTACTGAAATAATATTCAGAAGACATTGCTTGTATCTCATTTATTTGTATACTTTGAGTTTTTAATCCTTTTCTAGCTACAATATAATCGGTTTCTATTGTGTCTTTCGTGATTGATGTTCCTACACCTGAATCTATCCCTGAATAACCATCACCAACAAGAATTGGACCACCAAAGCTAGCACCACTATTGCCTTTAATTTCACCGCCAACTGTAAGGTTATTATAAACTGTTGCTGAATCTGTATTTATTCCATTTGTTACGTCTAAGCCACCATTAAGACTTAGTTTATAATCTGTTGATTCTTCTTTATCTTTTCGAATTGCATAATCTAATATACTATTCTTTTGTGCTAATACTCTTGAAAATATACCATCACCTGTTTCAGCAGCATACTTTTGAAATGCATTAGTTGTCGCCCCAACAGCATCAGATAACTCTACTGTTATTTCAGGTAATAATGAAGATGATTCATATCTGTATTGATAAGATGTTACGTATAATGAATAGACAACACCATCCATACTAACATTTATCTTAGAATATTCATTGAGTTGGTCTAGTACTTGTGGATTGTTAGCTAAGTATACACGTGAAAATTTAATAGAGAAAGTAAATCGCTCTTCGTTATTTTCTATCAATGAGTCTATAATATCTTTTTCTAGTTCATTTTCTGCGTATGTAATATATGCCTCAGGTAATGAAATGTTTAATAATACATATTCATCAGCTTTATTTAACACAATTCCACTATCTTTATTAGGAAATATCTGATTAGTTATATATTCAGTATCTTTTAATACAGCTATCCATATAGATGCACTTGATGAATCGTGTTGTGTATCTTTTACTTTAGTTATTTCATCGGTTAATATATCTCCGTGATTTCCACTAATAATATCTCCATTATCATCTACTTGTACAGGATTATAAAACACTTCTTCTCCATTTTCTTCTGCTTTTATTGCTTTAATCTCAAATGAACAAGCTGCACAAGTTCCTGTGTTCATATATATCTTCATACTATCTTGTGCTATATTTGAATCAAAAATATTAAATCCAAATTCACCATCCATTTTAGGAAGTCTTATATAGAAGAATGGATGTTGATATTCATATCCTGATTCATCCTCAACTAATAGACGTTGGCTATTATCATCTTTGTCATATGCTATATCTGCAATTAAATCTATTCGTTCTCCTGCTGAATTTGTTACTCCTACAATAGTTGGATTAATAGCGTATGTTGTGTTATATTCTCTTGGATTAAGAGAATTATATTCATTCGTGAACACAACAGGTACGCCATCCTTAGTGTAAGTATCATTTATTGCATTGTAAAAGACTTCTTTCCCTCCTGATTTCCTGTATATAGGAGGCATTAAGTTAGTAGCTGTATGTATTCTACTTATAGAATCTATTGTTATATATGCACCTTCTGCTATATCACCTACTACTTTTATACCCGAATTTTTAGGGACTACTTTATCTTCGTTATTAACCCAAGCCTGTACATCGAAATTGTATTGTACAGCTGTTATTGATGGAATTATAGAAATAGAATAATTATTAGGTACTTCATTCCGTTCATCGCCATAATATCCTCTATCTATTCCATATCCAGCATTAGAACAAGTAACTTCTACAAAATAATGTAATGTAAACTGTATAGGAAATGCAGGCGTAAACAAGAATGTATGAGAGTTTTCTATTACAGAAGGTCTTGATGTATCAACATCAACACGTTCACCACTCCCTGATAAAAGGTATGGTGAATATGAACCTGTTGCTAATAATGTACTTGATTTTAATTTACCGCTATATGGATTTGTTAAAACTTGTATATTGTAATCTATATCAACAGCTATTGAACTTATTCCTTCTCCTGCTGATATAATAGCAGTACAAGGTACTATTTGTGTGATAGATGTTACTGTATCATCGTTAACAGGTACTATTGGCGTAAATATAGTATTCCCATTTTCATCCTTTAGTGCATCAACAACAGATACAGTCTTACCAATAACGTGTTCTAGTTTAGTATAAGATATAATTAAATTGTTTCTTAAATTAAATGTTTTTTTGAATGTATTAAAATCAATATATGTTATATAAGCATCTCCAAAGTTATGTGCAGTGTAAGTTACTTTACCTTCATCAGAATTATTAGGATAGTAATATGGTAAGTTTTCTGTTCCACCTACTCCTGTAGCTCTATTTACTACTGAAAAGTTAGCGTTTGATTTTTCTATTTCTAGTAATTGATTATCAACACCATATTTAAAGATAATAGGCTCATTTGTCGTTTCTTCTATTCCATTAATTGTAGTAGTAACATCTTCTGATATTTCATAAGGAGGTTCACCAAAATGGATTTCGTGTCCTACAAAATAAAATTGAGTTTCTGCTACTGACCAACATTGACCTATTGCTGCAAACAACATACTGTTTGAAAAGCTAAAAGTAAATAAATCAGTAGATGCATCAATATCAACAACACAAGTATAGTCTAAACCACTTCTTGTTATTGAAGCATTTAGCCTATTAGCTAATTCAGTTAGTGTTCCATTAAAAGTAAAAACAGCACTTTCGGTAAAGTACTTATCATAACCTGATGTTACGACATCATAAAAATATACACGATTTAATTTATTTCGTTCACTTTCAAACACAACATCATACTCATACATTATTGATGTATTAGAAAGCTTACGTGTCGGTGTATTTAATAAAAAATATTTTTCATTTCTGAACTCAACATATTGAGTACCATCAAAAATCAATGCTGATTCGTGATAGAATTTTCCTGATATTGTAGGCACTGACATCCTAGCAGCAGGATAAGTATAACTAGATAGTGTTATCGGTGATTCTTCATTGAACTCCGTATCATTAACTCCATCTATATATTGTTTAATAATTAGCTCCATAAGTATCTCTATTTTAAACACAAAGATAATACTTATGAAGCTAACTTCCAAATTTTATTGCAAATATTTTACGTTTTATTTGCTTTTTATGAAAAAATGTTGTATAGATAGAGTAAATAGAGCTAAAAATGTTATAATTATAACTATTCAAATATATAAAAACAACATTTTATAACTAGGAAATACATTGAATGTATAATCAAATACGTTGATTAACTGACAAAGTAGAATACATCCATACATCCATCGGATATGTTTACAGTTATATTTACAATCACATTCAACGGCTAACCATAGTGGAATAATTGTTATTAATGATATTCCAAAAGTACTATGGAATACCATACCTATATTAATATTATTCCAAGAAAAAATAAAATCAATTAACCAAGCTATAAAAATTACAAATGGAAATAATCTTAATAATAATCTATTTACCTTCCTTGCTTTCATTTTTATTCTTCTAATTTTGGTTCTTCTTTATTGTTCTTATGTTCTAAATAATTTTCTTTTAATGGCATTATACCACCACCTATACCAAACCTACGATGTTTATCACCATCGGTTTTATTAGCATCATCTGTTACTAAATTATCTCCATTATCAGTATTCGTTTCTTCAATTGGGTATTTTTTCTTCTGCCATAATTATATAGTTTTTAATTAGTTGTGGGATATTTCGTGTCCCTTCAAAATTCATAATTTCTTTTCTACCATCAAAAACAACGACAAACATAGTGTTATGTATGCCGTATTTTGATGATGCCTTAATTCCCTTATTCGAGTATAAATTTATCTCTTCTAAGTCTATTATATTCAATGCTGCTAACTTCTCTAGCTTCTCGATAAAAGAATCACAAATATTGTTACAGCAAGTTGAATATAATTTAATTCGTAAGCATTTCATTTTCTAATTCTCCTTTCATTGCATCCCTTAATCCATTTACCATTTTATTGGTTTCTTTCATATCTATAATGGCTTCTTCATCACTAGCTGCATTACCTTTATTATCTTTAGCTTTTTCCATAACAGCAGATAAATAATAAGTAATTAAATCTAATGTAGCATTTGCTAAAATAGGATTAGTCATCGTTATAGTTGGCGATTGAAGCATCAAAGGGATTTTAGTTGTTAATGCACTATACATTTCTTCTACTTCTTGCTCCGTTAAACCAGCTTCGTCATATCGTTTATTATCTATAATATCTTTAATTTCAAATAAATATGATACAATTTGGTAACAAGCTAAATTAGGATATAGAATAGACTTAAAACCATTAATAGAGAATACTATAACACCACTTGTTTTAGTTAGTGTATATGCGCCTGTATTAATCTCTAGCGCATCCTCATCTTGTTCTATGTATACACAAGTAGGATTAATACCTAGTTGTATAGATACAGATGTAAACTCAGCTAAAAGTTTATCAGCAAAATGAGCATCTTTGCTATTTGCCTTTATTTTTTTTACTAGGTCTTCCTGACTTTCTTTTAGGTTCTGTCTCCTCTGTTGGTTCTGTTTCTTCTGTTTCATTTATGTTTTCTTTTGTTTCAATTTCTGTTATTTCTTCTTTGTTATCTTCTTTTTCTTCCACTACCTCTACTTTAAGTGGTTTAGGCATATATCGTGAATTCCTATTCATCATTTCATACGTTTCCTTGATACTACGTTCTATAAGAAGACCATTTATTTTTTCCTTACTCAATTTTCCATCACTTTCCCTTAATTCATTTGGACTATAATATCCATCTAAATATTTTTCTATATCTTCTAGCGTATTCATTTGTGGAAGAAAAGAATCTTCATATAACAAATACGGATATATTTCTTTTATTTTCTTAATAGGGAAATTTAGCTTATTGAATGTACGCAACGTATAAGGCTTTCCTCTATAATTCTTTACTATTACATAGTCTTCACCTAAAGATGTCCGTTCAACTAAAGCAATTGCCAATGCCCAATGGGCAGTAGTTGCGTCTAATTTATCAGGCAAACTACCTACTGTTGAATAATTAAGACACTCTACTAATGTATCTTCTGTTTCTTTTGATTTCATTTTATATTATATTAATTTAGTTATTAATCCAAAAATTACTTTTCTGTATTTTATTAGAACAAATAATAATAGTCCAACAATAAAAGCATCACCTATATATATTTGTGTTTCTTGTATCCAACTCAAATCTTTTTCAACAGGATAAGGAACATCTTTAGTTATATAAATTGTATCAATAACAATACTATCTTTCTTTGTTGTATTGTATTTAACTTCGTAATGCTTCTCTATCTGCTTGGGATATTTAGACTGGTCTGTTTCAGCAAATGGAATTGTATCATCAGGACAATAGATAAATGGGACTATAATACTATCAATTGTATGAATACTATCGTGTACATACCTATCAACATTTACAGTCTTAATTCTAGGTACTTCTACTACTTTAGTAGCTCTACACCCAATAATAGATGTAGATACTACCAATGATAGCACGATGATACTCGGATTTATATATTTTCTCATAATTCTAATCTTTCAAACGTAAATGTTACATCTATATATGATTCTTCACCTCTTCGTTTGTCTTCACTTACTTTAGGTGCTTTTGACATTCTCATTTTTACAATTTTATTCCTATATGTATCTCTATATTGTAATACACTAACTGATATAAAATCAACAAAAGAATCATAATCAATCTCACAATTTTTACCTAAAAATATAACATCCATAGAAATAGTTCCTATACTCGTTGACTTTTCACCAACATATACCTTTACTTTAGATGTATTAGCAAAAGATTCAATATAGAAATTTGTTGGGTCGCCATTAACAATTAAACCTGATATTGACTTCATATTAAATGATGGGAACTTTTCTCCTATTGCATATTCAGTCTCATCATCTGTTCCTATCTGCTTTATATAAAAATTATATTGTGCCATTGTTTTATATTAATTTTATTTTTCGATGTAAAGATAATCTTTTTATTTTGTTCTACAAAGTATTTATAGTTATTTAACTATTAATTACATATTAAGTTCTGTTTGTGGGTTAGGATTAAAATCTTTCCATCCATAAGTTATTGTTTCAAATGGGTCATTCTTTAATCGTCTACTTTCAGGTTCAAAGAATAAATTAAATATTTCTCCTTCTGCTTGCCCAAACTCTCTATGCTTAATAACCTCAATAATATTTGTAGCTCCATAAAAGTTTATAGCTGATACTTTAGCAGGTGGAAGAAATTCTTCTGCTGCCTTCTGTGTATCTATATTCCATCGATGAATAAAGAATACATTATCAGCTAAATCTGATATAGTCTTTGCTCCTGATATATCATCCTTTCTTAGGAATCCACTTGACTTACGTGGATGTACTACAATATGTATTGCAATATTTAACTTAATAGACAGTTCTTTCATCTTAGTTATAAACTTCTGTTGCTGATTTAGTGTAGTTCCCCCTAGTGATTCAATATTAAGCGATGATAGATTATCTAATATAAGCATATCAAGCGGGAACTTATTCGCTAGTTTTTCTACTTCTAATGCAATTATACTTATATCACTATCATATCTTGTATTATAGTTCTTAAGATATTCCTTTGTCCATTCTGCTATTTTACGCTTGATTGGCTTTGGCGTATAATATTCTAATGAATTAAAACTTGACTTCTCATTATAACTTTTACCTGCTGCTTGGAAGACCATCCATCGTTTTAATCTAGGTGCGTCTAATTCTCCTGAATACATTGCTACCTTAAACTTAGCATTTATTGCATTTAAAGCTATTTGATTTAGATATTGACTTTTCCCTGAGCCGTTATTTCCTGACCATACATTAACTGATGGTATATCGAATCCACAACACATAGCATCATAAGCTTTCAATCCACTAGGGATACTAACAATAGTGGAGCGGTCTGTATCTTCTATCTCTGTAAAATCTTGCCATATACCACCCTTATTATTATCAACTGTTTGTGCTATTAGGTTTTTACGTTCTTCTGCTGTGTATGGAGTATATCGTCTTCCGTTATAATTATTTTGATTATTATAATTATTCTTGTTTTCATAAGCATTAGGTTCAAACTTCAATCTTACATCCTGCCACACTTTACTTGCGCAACTATTATGTAAACATTTAAAACCAATTGCACCATTTTGTAATTTAAATATTGCGGAATCGGGTGCTTGATGTGATGGGTCAAAAGGACATTCATTAAGAACATACTTAGTCATACCGTCTGTTTTAACTACTCTTTGAACACTTATACCATTACGCTCAATGAAGCCGTCTAAATCGAAGTCTGACGTCTTAGTGTAGTTGTTACTTCTAACAGGTGTTTCTTCTATTGGTAATTCATCTGCTATTTTCTTAATATATCCTGAATCTGTAATATTTATGCTATTTGGAATACTTAATACTTTACATAAACGTTGTGGTCTACTATCCGTACTACGACCTTTCCTCGAGTATGTTCCGGGAACTTTGGCTATTCTTGAAGCATTAAATACAGCTAAATCAACTGATGCGTATTCATTTGAAAATAAAGATAACATTGTTAGAAAATTCTTTACCAATAGGGTATTTTCTTCATTATTAGCCATTTCTATCTTATATAAAATATGATATCCATTTCCTGAATCTATAATTAATGGCTCTGAAAATCCATTATCTCTTAAAAACTCATATACTTGTATAGCAACAGTATGAGATTCTTTCTTTTCTTCATCACTAGCATTATTATCAGTATCGTGTTTAGGGTCAACATCAATAAGTAACCAATCTCTAAATGTAATATCTTTATCTTTTGTAGATGCTTTAGGATTCTTTGACATTATATTACCTTGACTTCTACTATAACAAGCCTCATTTATATCATTTATAGTATAATATATTGCTTTCTGACTAAATGGTCTAATCTCTTTTAGTAATGTTTCAATATCAGTAAAGTATCCACTATATGTTGCGTATTTACCATCAAATATACGTATCTCAACTAGCTTATGGTTATCTTTCATAACCTCATACCATTTACGTACTTCTAATTCATCTATTTTGTCCATATACTATTTTTTGCTATTATTAAAAAAGTCTTCTTCTATTTTTTTTATTCTATCTTCTAATAATCTTGATATTTCTTCCTTATCGTAGAATTTAAAGTCAACGTTATTAATATTTACAGATTGACATATATAATCATTAAAAATAGGACTTTGATTATTTATAACAATAATTTGACCACGAATTTTAGCTTCCTTATAACCTATTTCTACTAAATCAACATTCATAAAAAAACGTTCACCTACCGATGGTATTTCTATTATTCTGCCTTCAAAACACTTGTAATTAAAATTTGTTATTTTCATAATTTAATATATATTATTTATTTCTAAGTCAGTTAATGTACCGCAATCTTCAATAACAAATTCGTCAATAATTATATCACCATTATTTTTTATAAAATTTAGTTGCTGATTTCTATTCATGTTAGTATACTTAGTTTTTTGTTCTTCTGTTAAATTCATTCTTATGTGCATCCGTTCTATATATCCCTTTACGGAATCTGCTGATACGGTTACAACTGAAATTATTTTATTATTCATACTATTTCACTATAAATTTTTCTGTCATCCTTTTACATAATTTTTCCCATTGCACATCATCAATATCTATTTCAGAGCCATTATACATAGTACTTTCTTCAAAAACATCTATATTCAAATATGGAACAGTTATGACTTGTATTGTTATTTTCACTTCTACTTTAGTAGTACAGAAAGATAATTTAGTAATAGATGTATTCTTCTTTATTATTCTAGTTTTTACTTTTCCTAACAATTCTTCAAAGTCTTTATTTGTTATTTCCATATTATTGTTTTTTTAATTTTATTTCGTTTCTAACAGATTCACAAAGATTTTTAATGCGTTTTTTATAATTATTACCTTTTTCAAAATCACTATAATAAATAGTTTCAGATGAAGACATTCTTTTTCTATTTATATGATAATATAATATAAATTCAAATAAATAAGTTGCATGTATTATTATTCTAGGAGATAGTTCCAAATATTTTACTTGTTGTTTTTGAAGAAATCTAATAATTTCTACACGTCTTCTTCTTGATATTGTTTCCATATTAATATTTTAATTTTATTTTACCCATTTCATTCTACTCTTAGACCATCTACCTAAATCTGTATCATCATATCCATCAGGTCTTGTTTCATCTGTATAAGCCTCCTCTTTTAGGTTTTCTATATCTACTGTACCATTATCCATTATATCAGCGTATATCGCTTTATCTTGTGCTGAATACTCGTGATACTGTCCTTCTAATAATCTATTGCAGCAATCTTTATTATTACCTATCAACCAATCAAAATTAGGCTTCCATTTTACATCACTATCAGTTCTTGATTTAAACATAAAATCTCTAGTGTTTAGTAGAAGGCATATCTTCATAAACTTTTCTACTGTAACTCCTGCATCTTCTCTATTCCTTATTGATTGTTGACGTTTAGCAGAAATAGTTTGCACTTTACTTGCTTTGTTACCTAATACAATATTCCATACATCTACATATGATTGATAATCTACTTTCTTCTTTGACTTTAATTTCTTTTCAGATAATAGTTGTACGCTATTGTTTTCTTGCTCTTTGAATGAAGTATAGAGCATCTTATAGTTAACATCTTCAAATAATTCATTACCATTAGAATCACCTATCTCTTTTAGCCATCCATAATCACATAGCTCTTTAACAGCTAGGCTCATATCAGAATCTGTGTATCCTATTTCTTTACAGATAGTAGGAAATGATAATGTTGTCATTTGACCTCTTGCTGCCATATAGCAATACAAGAACTTTGATTGATAATTCATATCCCTATCTCTAATTAGTTTTGTAGGGATTACTGTTAGACCGTTTTCAAATTCTCTGATTAATTTTCCCATAATTTTTATTGTTTATATATATCGTCTATACTACGTTCCTTCTCTTTGTAAATGTCTTTAATCTTATTAAATTCTACCATAAAATCAAAATTACTTTCTATATAATCAGGATTTCTATCTGTATGAGCTAATTCCCAATCATTAAAAAAAAGAGATTCTGAAACAACACTACGTTTACATTCCAATATTTCACTACAATCATCTATATTGATACCTAGCTCAAACATAAACGATAAGATTATATCTCTTTGTAACCTCATATTATTGTCAGGAATAAAACCATTATATTCACTCAACTCCTTCTTAAAAACATAGTTTGTAGTCTTTTCTATTATTTTTAATTCTCGCTCTTTTCTAATAAATGCACTTTCTTTCTTTTTATACATATTTTCTTTTCTTTTAAAATAAATAAAGCCTTATCTAAACTTAAAGATAAGGCTTTACAATTATAATAATAAACCTTAAAAATAAAAACAAGAGACCTGTGTAAGAATCGAACTTACACCTATGGATTTGCAATCCACCGTTTTAACCATTTAACTAACAGGTCAACATCTCGTTAATCAGACGAGAGTTTAATAATCAACAAACAAAGTTACTTTTATTTTATGCTTACAAAGGTAATGTATTTATTTTAATTACCAAATATATTCGTGTTTTATTTTAAAAATAAATTTGCGGAATGTGAAGGATTCGAACCTTCATCAACTACCATATAATGGTAGGACACTAACCATTGTGCTAACAATCCTCATGTTTTGTGCATTTTGATTTGATTCGTCTGCACTGGACTCGCAACCGTGAACGAAAGGATTTTCTTATATACTTTGCCATACGTGTATAATTCATATGACTACACAAAATATATACAAGCTGTTTAAGCCGCTTTCCTAGCCATTTATAGGCTCTTAATACTTTTTAGGTGCGAGAGTATGATTCGAACATACGACCTTTAGGTTATGAGCCTAACGAGCTACCACTGCTACCACCTCGAAAGTTGAGGATTTTATCGGATTCGAACCGATGACCTTCTGATTACAAAACAGATGCTCTAACCAACTAAGCTAAAAATCCAAACGCAGAGCTAGCGAAATATCTAGACTTAACTAGCTCCGAAATACATTCTATTTATAGATGCACAAAGCGGAAAACATTGTAATCGAAACAAATACTAATTAAAGTACAAGCTGCTTAGCAGGCAGTTCCTAGAACCTTCTAGGTTTATTTTCCAATATAAAAATACAGGCTGAAACTGTAATAGAAACAGCCTGTATAATTAATCAATCAAACAATTCATTATGAAAAACTTTAAGTGTAGTTTCACAACTAACTTGATACAAATGTAATGCTTCTGATTCTAATATCCAAATATAATTGAATAATAATTTATTATTTAACGTTTGGTAACTATTATCTTATTCTCTTTTCCAAAATCTATAAGTGATATCTTTTATCATTTTTAATCTATTATTGCAGTTGTAATATAATCTATACAGTCTCTGATTTGTAGTATCTGAATTTAAAGGTCCATATTCTTTCATATAAGAGCCTATCTTGATATAATCTACATTAGTTAAATCTTCGAACTTTGGAAAATAATCATTCCCTGAATACCAAGCCGTATTTATATCCATATAATTATTTTTAATATAACTACATAAATCTGCTACTCCTTTTTGGTCAGAATCACCACCCATAAAAGCTACACAAGAAACACCACGATAATATTTAATGAGAGTATGCAAACTCTTAGTATCTAGTATAGTTCCTATATCTTCTCTTAACTCAGGAGAATGACATCCAACACATCTATTAGGACAATTAGTTAAATTGATAGCCAAAGTTAATTCGTCAGGTACTTCTTGCATAACCACCTTTGCGTCTAAATATTTCATTATTTTTAGTTTATTATTTTACCATTATTATATATTCTCCTATTTGCTTCTAGTTTTCGTCCTTCTGAGAACGCTTTTATTGGTCTAAGATAACCTATGATTCGAGTCCACCAAGTAATATTTTTAGACCAACAATTAGGGCATACAGATATAGGAGATTTAGTTATATATCCACAATCATCGCACGAGCTATTTGGTATATTAAATGTAAAATAATTTGTTCCGTTTTTCACCGCATATTCTAAAAGCATTTCATATTGTTTTGTACTTAAATGCTCATCTAAATTACAATGTAAGGCAACTCCTCCATCCAATGTATCCACATATTCACGACCGTGCAATCTGAATTTTTCTAGTATAGAAATAGATTCATCCTCTGGCTTATAAAAATAACTATTATAACAATTTCTATCAGTAGGCACTTTATAACCATCTTCCTTATCCCAATTATAATTTTTAATAGCTAAATTTTCAGCAGGGACAAATTCTGTATTAAATTTTAGTTTGTGATTTTTATCAACATTATATTTTACTTCTGCTTCCCTATTACAAGAGCTAATTGTCTTAGTTATGCTATTACAAAATTGCCTATATTCATTATTATCACTTACTTCTATTCCTAAGTATTCAGCTGCTTCATTGAGCCCATTAATCCCAACAGTTAGAAATTGTTGATTCAAATGAATAAAACCCTTTGAATACACAGGAAGCATATTATTATCATATAATTTCCACAATAGCTCATTGTATGCAGTATGATATTTGTAAACTTTTTCTAAACATTCTTCTAAAAAAGACGTATCAAATAATACTAAGTTTGAATCAATATGAGAAGTATTACTATCTTGAATAATTCTATTTAGATTCAATGTTATTACAGATTTAGAACCTGTTGCTACTCCAGTTAATCCGTTCGTAAAGCTAAAGGCGTTCTTTTCTAATTTATTTTTAAGCCTGCAACAACTACTTAAACTATCAGCATTATCTGATAAATAAGTGAAGAAACTGTGACCTTTTGCATACATTTCAACAGTTAAATCTTTATATTCTTTATCAATTACATCTTCATTATCTGTTAATAAAGCCATTGTTTCCACAGGAAATGTTAGTAGGCATTTATTTCTTTCCTCATTAAACCATCTAATGAATTTTTTTTGTAGATAATTAATAGCTTCCCATTCAGGTTTAGTTCCATCGGGATATACAAAATCATCAAATAGAGCTTTCCAATAATTACTATCATAATATGATATATTAGTAAACGGAGATTGATAGCTTCTGTTACCCGCTGGCTGATTTATAGAGTAAACAATATTCTGAAAAGCCTGAGATATTACATCACTCATTGTTTTTTTATTTGTTCTCCTTGATTCTGAAACAATGGAACTATCATGCGTGTAATAGTTAGAACCAAACTCCATTACGCAATAATAATTAAAAACATTAAAAAATTCCCCAAATGCGACAGCACCTTGGAATTGAGAACTAAGTAAAAAAACTAAATTATTAAATTGTCCTGTAAAAGAATTTAGATTCTTTGGTGCTTGCGTCTTTAGTCCGTCTAAGGTAGATGTACCATATTGCAAAAATGGATATAAGTTAACAGCAACACAATTATGTACTAAAATATTATTACAACTAAAAGTATGCGTATCAGTAGTGATATCATAAATATAATCATTTTGTTGCATAAAATAAGATGCTTCTTCTATAGTAGATACTGAAGTAATTTTTACTTTACCTTCTGGAATATATTTAGAAGTACTTACACCTTCTGAAATATTTTTTAATTTATAAGATAATTTAAAATCTACACAATTTTTCCTTTTACTACAATTAACTCCCCAAATAGTATAATTTGTTTTATATTCTATATTATTAGAAAAAGGTAAATTTTGCATAGTATTTCCTACAGAATAACCAAAATATTTCAATAAAACTGTTGTTTGCAATATAGCAGTACGTGAAGCCAATCTAATACTTAATTGAGTTTTATTTACAGTACCATCAGAATCAATTAAACCTGCTAGAATACCTTTAGCAAAATTTTCATTAGTTTCTTCAATATTTAAAGGCAATGTTTTATTATAAGATTTATCTTGTATACCTAATAAAGTATTTAATATATAAAACAATCCTTTGTTAGAAATATTTAAAGCAAAATTATTAGTTTCTTTTTTATAATGTATCTTACCTATTATACCTAAAGATTCAAATAAAATATTATTTAAAGTATGTAAAATATCAGGTGCTTTTTGTGTTATATCAATATAATCATGAGTAATATTAAAATTACCATCACCTATAAAGAAACCTACAAAATAACCAAATTTTTCAGTTAATTCTAAAACTTTTTTCATAGGTTTGTCATATAAAGTAATATATGAATTAAATACTTCTACATTAGGTATAGTGCTTAAAGCTATTGCCTTATTTCCTTTAAAACTAAAACTTTGATTAGTTTTATACTGATAATTTCCTAAACTAGTAATAGCTTCTACAGTATTATTAATTGCATCTTTATCAATAATCATAGGATGATTATCTGTAACAACAATATCTTCACCAAAACTAGTTTTTACACGTACTAAATCTCTATGTCTTTTTTTCTTAGTTACTACACTTACATTAGTACTACCATTAATATCTAAAATACTTAAAGGATCTGAAATATTTATCTTTTTTTGATATACTTCATTTACTGTATCTACTAACACTTCTTTAGTATCTACCAAATCATATAGCATATAAAGAGGTATTAACCATTTTTTATCTTTATATAATACATTAACTACTTCTCTAGAAGAATATGTATATGGTTTTATCGCCTGAGACGAGCTTTCATCATGTTTGTATAAATAATGCTTTTCTAAATCTAAATCATAGTTGAGCTTATCATTAGGAAATAACTTATCTACTTCTTTTTGTACCCTATATCTGCTAAGCTTTACATTTATTGGTTTATATACCTCTGCTTCAAGCGTTGCTACATTTTTATATGTTGTATTAGCATTTGCATCAAGCTCAGAAGAAGTAGCTGCATTCTTTTTGCTTTCTGTATATTCTTTAATATAAGAAGCCCTCTCTGCAATTAATCTTAAATCTCTATGTTGTTCTCTATATATAATAAATGCCTTACATACATCAAAATCATAATCTTTTAAAGATGATACTATTGTATCCTGTATCTTTTCTACCCCAATTGTTACATCTGCACCCTCAGATTCATAACAATCATTTAAGCGTTCAATTATGCGAGAAATAACTTCTTTTTTTGTTGTTTTTCCACAAGACGCATAAGCACAATTTATAGCGGACAAAATTTTAGATGAATCAAAAGATACATTAGTACCATCTCTTTTTTTTACTCTAAATTTACCCATGCAATTTTTATTTATATTATTTTCTACAATCTCCTTTGAAAAACTCTTTTCTTTCTCTACCATATAATTTTATTTTTATAATTTAATAATTTAATAATATTACCACAATGATTTAAGTATTGATTCTATGTAGTTTGATTTCATTTCTAGCGTTGTTTTAACTGATTTAGAAAAGAATGTATCGTATCTCCCCCAATTATCCTTGCCAGCGGTGTTTATTTGCACTTCGTACCAAAGAGCAACCATTTGTGGGATATACTCAGTATATACACCTATATACGATGGATAAACGTTATGTCCGCTACAACAGCCAGTTGTTTCTATACCTAGCGACCATATAAACTGTATTTCTTCAGCCAAAGGATTATCAACAGTAACAGGTTTGCCTTGTGGAGTAACTAACACAGTTGCATCATCATACATTCCAATATGCCCCTTATCTTCTACTTTTTTAAATTCTTTCATAATCCTTTTTTTACAGTAATTTTTCCATCATTAAATTCTTTTATAAGATAAGCTAATTTGCTTAAATGGTCTGTACTATCAACAAAGAACTTATCTCTATTTACTACTTTAGTCTCTTTTCCTTCTAATAAGACCTTATCCATTGCTACTAATATTCTGTGCATTTCTTTTTCATAAAAATTCACAAAATCAGATTCAACTAGACCTTCAAATATGTTTCTTTTTTCCATTTGTTTATTTTTTATTTATTTAAGATTAACATAAGTATATCTATGTTGTTTATTAATCTATCACAAAGATTTTCAATTTACTTCTCGCTTATTAATTTTAAACTCTTTTCTTCTACATTACTCACATTGATATTGTACCAATCTAGTTTTATATCATATTCATATTTATTTGATTTTACGATAAGGTGTAGACAACTTATATAAGCTTTATACAGTCTACCTTTATAGGAGAAAAGAACTTTATCTCCAAGTTTAAATTTATTCATTTCTTATTTTGTTTAATTGATAAATTTAGCCGATAAATACAAAGGTAGTAAAAAATATTTACATACCAAATATCTAGCCAACTATTTTAGTCGCTACAATCATATTTCCAATATATTTTACAGATATGGCAGCTAACAGTATTATCCATTCCTTTATTACCTACTTTTACTTCAATATAACGATGATTCTTTGCTCTACATTCTTGTAATATTTTAGGTTCTCCTTCCCACGTATTTTGCCATCCTAGGAATGTATATCCATTAGAATCATAATTATAGTTTGCTGATTTAGCGTTTATCTTATAAAAATCTTTATTTTCTTCTTTTTCTCTTTTTATTTCACTCGACTTATTCTCTGCATCAATTAGTAATTTAAAGTAACATTTACTATCAGAGAAGTCACTTAAATAAACATTAAAGTTATCATCTCCATTTTTATAACAATATAACAATATGTTTTTTATATCGAAAATAATATTTGAATAAACATAAGAAGTTAATATATCTAAATTTTTATGAGATGGCTTATTCCCATAATAAATAACTGCATCATTTCTATGAATATACTTGATACCTAAAATAGTAATTTCTGATATATCACCAAAATAATCAACATAATAAAACTTATCAGAAATATTAACACCTACTTCTTGAGCTTTTATAAACTCTTTCGACTTTTTATTTAATTCTTCTATTAAGAAATCCCACTTTTCTTTGTTTGTTCGCATATTATTTTATTTTTTCAACCTTTATTGTTCCATCAAAACGATAGCAACATTTACATAATTCTTTCTTGTAAGGTACATCATACACAACTCTTTCTATCCCTGCTGCTATTATATTCTTCAAGCATTGGTCACAAGGTTCATTAGTGCAATATAGTGTTGCGCCATTAACAGAAATACCATATCTAGCAGCATACATTAGTGCGTTCATTTCAGCGTGTACTTCGTGTGAATTAGACCATTCGTGATGTTCTTCTCTTCTGTATTTTATATCACAAGCATCAAAACAATTCATAGCACCAGCAACAGTACCATTATATCCCATTGATATTATACGGCTATCCTTAACGATTACACATCCTACACGTAACGATATACAATTACTTTCTTGGCTAAGTATTCTAGCCATATCCATAAACGTTTTGTCTTTTATCATTTTAATAACTTTATTATTTTATTTATATCTTCAATTATAATTTTTCTTATCTCAACAATACACCTATTTCTTACATATGCTAAATGATTAAGTTCATCAAATAAAGTTTTCTTCTTTTTCATTATCTATTTAATATATTGTTAATTTGTTCTGAAAAGTTTTCTACTGCTTCTTTTAATGTTTCTGCACATTCAAATGTACCATATACAAAATCTCCTGAACCTTGAGTTCCATAAGAAATCTCCCAATATCTACCATTCTTTACTATTGTTAAGTAACCACATACATCAGATTTAAATGAATCATAATCCTCTGAATATACTTTTGTTTCTGTATTATAAGCAATAAACGTTGGTAATTTTTCAATCAGTTCAATTAATCCTTTTTCTTCTTCATTTTTCTTTTTCATAATTTATATATTAATTTAAATTCATCTTTTCTTCTTTGATGTATCATCTTATGATGCTTTCCATTATACATACACCAACAAATATAATTAGCTTTTAATTCAGTGAAAGAATATCCACCATCTTGTATCATCTTATAAATAGTAGAATGAAGTACTTTGCTTTGTCCAATATTATAAGCTAACATTCCCATAAGAAGACGTTCTTTGTATGTCCCTTTAAAGTAGCTCATATTCTTTTTAAGGTCACTAATCAATAATTGTTCACCTTTTTCTTCCGATATTGGTAGTATAATATTATCTGTATCTAATATTCTATGACCATAACCAATATATGGATAATGTTTAGGTGAATGCCACTGCTCATAGTGCTTTATAATAGACACAGCGTCATTGAATAGCTTATCTGATTCTACTCTATGTTTAGATAATGCATTATCAGGGGACGCTTCTAATTCGGTATTAGTAGTATTAGTAGGATATATTAATATCGCTAAGCAGATTATTGTTAGTGCTTTTGATTTCATTTACTTCTTTTTTGTAATTAAATATCTGATTTTTTATTTTTTCTTTTCTTAGAATATAGTGAAACAAAGCTCTTTCTCCTTTTGCATTTGATTTAAAACTTCCAGAATACTTAACTAAATCAACACCACCATCTTCTCTAATATAAAGAAGACCCCATTTATCAGGTAATTTATCAGGTGGTATTAATCCATATGGACATATATAATATCTATCTTCACCGACTCCTTCATCTTCATTAATTCTAAATGGTTTCTTTAGGTCGGCATAGAAATCAGACAAAGATGTTTTAGCTTCCAAAACACAACTAGTACCAAAATTAAATGCAAATACATCAGGCTTTTCTTTAAATGTTGATGTTGGTTCAATTGCGACATATGTATAATATGGAAAGAATTTCCATCCTCCTTCATTGTTGAATAAGAACCTTGCACCAATTTCACAAACTTCTCTATGTGTGAACTTTCTCATTGTTTATTATATTCTTATTTTAAAAATCCTTATTATAGCCAACGTTGTGATAGTAAGATTGTACTAAATCATCAGATGCATTAAAAATATTTTTTATATTATCATAAGTGTAAATATTAAATACAGCACGCTCGCCTAAGTTCCATGATAAAACTAATTCTACTCTAATCTCAGTGATATCATAAAGTTTATTTAGTATTACTTTCTTGGCTATTTCTAAACCTTCTTTACAAGTATTTTTATACAATATTATAGTTTTACATTGGTTTACACTTTCAATAGGTATAATAGTTATTTTTATCTTTAAACACTCATCATCATGATATTTGAAATAATCCTTAAAACTATAAAACAATCCATTCCTCGAATGAAATTCAACTCCCCCAACACCTTTAGCTGCTAATGCAGCTTCCTCTATTTCTTGTTCTGTTCTCATATTTAATTGATTAATATCTACAAAGATAGTGTTTTTATTTATACTAACAAATAATTACTATCATAATTCAATAATATATTACTTTACATACCATACGTGATTATCTTTTCTTACTGATTCCGATTCTTTGCTATAATTAAGAAGACTTTTCACATCCCTATCGTCAAATCTAATAATTCTTTTATGTCTAATATAAGAATTGATGTAATAGTAAGTGGCTATCTTATAAAGGTCATCAATTGTTCTATAATTAATATATAGAGTAATATCACTCTTATATAACTTAATACAACCTTGATAAAATGTTTCATTTATATCGTCAATGATAACTAGATGTCTTCTTGCTTTTCTTCTTAATCTGTTTAGCTTCATTTAATTAATTCTTTAGGTATTAGTGGAGTAGGAAGATTAAAAACAAAATGATTTTGACAAAATTCTATTCTCCTAAATTCGCCCCAACATTCTGTTGCTTTAAACCATAATATAAAGCTATTTATCTCTTTAGATACGTCATTTATTGGATACACATCTAATTCATTCAAAAACAAATTATATTCTTTTTTTGAATATCCTATCTTTAATGATATTTCTGTCCTTGGATAACGTCTTACAATAGCACACTTTAATTCTACCTCTTCTTTATTCAAAAAATCTAATAGTTCAGTTTTTAATGTTCTCATAATTTATTTATAAATTCGAATTTCTAAATCATCATAATCATCATCTAGATAGTCATCTAAGTTACTAAGTACATTACCAAACGCTTTTCTTATTATATTACCATAAGAAATGGTATTATGTTCATCTTCAATACAGCTTTTATCATATTTCTTGTATGCTTCATTATACTTTTTATTCTCTTCTAGTAATTTATCTCTAACATTAAATAAATCAACCACATCAAATGTAAAATCTGAATTTGTAAGATATGTTTCAGATTTACTACCATTATTTTGGATATCAGAATAAATACTATTCAATTTACGTCTTAATTCTTCACAATTAGCTAGTGATTCTTCGACTAAGAATAAATCTGTCTTTGACTTATTAGCAAATGCTATCTTGGATGACAATATAAGTAATAAATTCTCGCAATCATTAGCCTTACTATCATATATGTTTAAACAAGTTAAATCATCTGTTAGTCTAGAAAAGTCTTTTTTATATGATAAGATTAACTCACCTAGATTTTTACTTTTGTTACTTAATTCTTGACGAATAGAAATAATTTCATCCATCGTCATATCTTTAGGTTCTTTCATTTTAGTTTATTTTTTATTATCACACTATTGTAATAGCACAAATATAGCTAACATAATTGAATAATCAAAATATATTAGCCATATCTGCATTATTCTAGGAAAGTTTAACAATTATTATTCTATTATATTTAATTCTGATTTCATATTTCTTAGACCACCTAGAAAATCATCTCGTTTAGTCTGCTTATAACCTAATCTATCAAACAATAGTTCAACAGAATCCTGTATAAAATCACTACTATCGCATAATCCATCTGCACCATCTACATCATAGATAATACCTTCTACATCCTTTGACCTTACTTTTAAAGTAATGGCTGCATTGTACAAATCCTTAAATTTACGCTTTTCATCTCTATGTAGGTCTTGACCTTCTTCTTTTAACAATGGGATAAGTTTTAATAGTTCACTATTTACTGCATCACACATTGTATAAGCAATAGCTATACGCATTGCAATCTCTTCTGTTCGTTTACTCATATGCTTTTTTTGGGTATTTTAATGCAAATTCAATTAACTCCATAACTTTAATTTTAAACTCAGATATATATATACTTTCTTTCTGTAAAAATAGTTTACTGTTAAAATACATAGTAACAGAATCACAATCACTATAATTACCATCATAAAATACAGTAAGACTAATAGAATCAATATCTAAATCTAAATCTACGCCTATCTTTTTATAATAATTTAATTGAAGTGATTGACACCATTTTATTAATTCGGTTTGTTTCTTTCTTGTTATTTGTTGCATATTATTTTAATTTTACACATTTAGGAATGAATGGTTTTTGAGGAAAAGTCCAATACATACCACAACACATTTCAAAATCTCTTCTAGTTGCCCAAAAAGATGGGTCTTCTGCCCATACAGTACCAAAAACTTCTTTATATTCATTTTCACATTGAAAATCATCATAATCAATATCTATCTTTAATAAAAAAGTTTTTAATTGAGCTTTAGTATATCCAACAGGAAGGATTAATAGCTCATTATCACATTCTTTATTTTCCCATATTTCAATTAAACTTGGGTCATCACCTAATCCAATATAGGCACATTTAATAGTTTGCTTATTTGACTTGAATATTTTTAACAAGTCTGTTTTTGCGTTCATTTTACTCATAATTTGTTTGTTTATAATGAAGTGTATATATAAAATATTAATGATAATATAAAAATAAGTGATAACATTGTTAATAATAATAATACTAATGATTTCGGATTCATATTGTTTGATTTTATTAGTTAAAAAGGAACTTCGTATAATTCAGCAGCAAGCATAAACTCATCTACTATGTTCTTAAAAGTCTTTTTGTTAGTTACAGATATACATACACCTTCGTGTATAATAAATACTTCATTCCATCCTGTACTTGCTGCTTTTATAGCTTCATTAGCTAAGTCATTAATACATTCTTCATCGGATGGCATTATTATTATCTTGCTCATATTGTTCTGTTTTATTAATTACCATGCAAATATAATGGTTATTATTTACATTACAAAATATATTTGTAGGTAATTTATTTATTTAATATCTAAATCATTAGAAATTAGAAAATCATCATATTTTATATTATGTCTTTCTTTAAAACACTTTAAAGAAGTTTTCAACATTCTAGCTTGTTCGGTTTTCATCATAGTTATAGGACTTATATCAAAATTACCATACGCAAACATCCTAGTAGCCGATAGATTAAAGGTTCTACATCCATTCTTAATCTGTATTTCTGATTCACTATCTCCTAGTGCATCAAGAAGACATATTCCTTCTGCTATCAACTTAGCGTCATTAATTATATATGCTCTTTCTTTTACTTTCTCTAAAATCTCTCTATTTTTATCTTTTTCTTTCATTGCTGTTTATTATTTCTTGTTTATTTTTGTTCTCTTAGAAATTAATGCTCCATCTTCAAAGTATAACTCTGATAAGAACTCTTCATCTTCTTTCTCTTTATTAGCAACAGCCTTCTTTAAAAGTTCATTCGCTTTATCGGGGTCTTTTTTTAATAATAATAGATATTCTTCTTGTGCAGTAAGAGTATTAGAGACGGCTTTTTGTACGCACTTATCAAAGTAATCAAATAATTTTTCGTTTTGTATTCATTGTTATTTATTTTTAAAATATTTACATTCTTTGAGCATTTGCGCACAACAATCGGGAGATTCTCCAAGATTATTGGCGTAATCCTCATCAGATACATTCTCGTGTTCATAAACAAATAGTGGTGGATACATAAATATATCCTTTTTTGAACAATAGAACGTTTCTCTAACACGTATACCGCAATCTGAATCAATTGCTTCCATTGATTGATATTTGCAATCATAGCAAGGTCTAGCATTCTTAGGATTATGATAACAGAAGTGTTCGTGCTTCTTACAATTTCCTTTGCGGAGATAAACTTTACCGCAATATTCACAGCGATAGGCTTTTACTTCTTTCATTGCTATTTATTTAATTCCTGAATGACCAAATCCACCATCTCCACGCTCTGTTTCGTCTAACTCTGTTGCAGACACCCAATTAGGTACAAAATATGGAGCAATAACCATCTGTGCTATTCTATCACCATTTGTAATTGTAAATGGTGCATCAGAACTATTATAAAGGATTACTCCGATATCTCCTGTATATGTAGAATCTATTGTCCCAACACCATTTAGTACGAATATGCCATTCTTAAAAGCTAATCCACTTCTTGAACGGACTTGTGCTTCAATTCCAACAGGCATCTGTATATGTATACCTGTTCCTACAAGCGTTCTAGTCTGTGGTTTTATAACTATATCCCCATTAGGTAAATAGGCTCTTAAATCGCAGCCAGCACTACCTATATCAGCCATCTTAGGTAATTCATTCGTAGAACCATTTACTATCTTAACATTTACACGTGGAAAAACTGATTGCTCCAAATCAGCAGGAGAAATACAAGATATTACATCATCATCCGTTAATGGTAAATTAATAGGTTTATTTTCTTCTTCGGTTAATTCTTTCTTCATTTGTTTATTGTTTTAATTTGTATGATAGCAAAGATATGTATTGTTTTTCAATTATGCAAATCTTTAGGTATGTTTTTTATATTAAATATTCTTTGACATCCATATATAACCCTCTTTTGCTTCATAATCTGCATCAGTTACTTCTTTATAGCCTAATCTTTCATACCATCCTTGCATCCAACTACCTTCACTAGCAGTTAAATATGAATTTCTATTTAATAACTTTGCTAACTCAAGATGGAAATTAATCATCTTTGTTGCAATTTTACTATTT
>Ga0172378_10001065_pt1 | contig 24936 bp, 26 predicted proteins | sample GrowelOW332metaG_FD_119755 | JGI IMG/M metagenome (GOLD analysis project Ga0172378, IMG submission 119755) | Groundwater microbial communities from an aquifer near a municipal landfill in Southern Ontario, Canada - Pumphouse #3_1 metaG | ecosystem: Environmental > Aquatic > Deep subsurface >... | reverse complement strand
GGTACATTGACCGTTAAGGATAAATTATTAGCATATTGTTGATTTTGATAAATAGCATCAATACCTTTTATATTAAAGTCCAATTTACCTTTTCCTTTACCTCCTTCAAATGTTGAGACAATATTCGTATTTGAATTATTAATCTTAACAATAGTAGTATCAGTCATATCTACATACTGAACATTCAAATCACGTATATACATTTTCCTGATATCTAATATTTTGAATGGTAAGTCTTCAGTAGTAAGTGTTAGCTGATTATCATCTACTTGTACTTGGACTTCGGGAATTTGCTTTGTATATAGTCCATCTAAATTTGAGTTTCCTTGAAAATCATTATATATATTGATATATGGTTTTATAACTGATAATTCATTTATTCTCAATATATCACGACGTAGGTAGTCTCTTATATTTACACTCAAATAGAATTCAGGTATTGAAACTATTGTATCCGACTTAATAGCTTCTACAGTATGCAGAGAATCAGATAATGCCACAGATGTCACCATTGCCCCGGATACTGTATCTGATATTATTAAATTTTTTACTTGAAAACGCATATTATGATTATCTCCGAATAAAGAAAGATCTATCATATCTACATGAACTTTGCAGGCCAATCTACTATCTACTTGTGTATTAACTATTTTAGTTAATTGTTTGGGCGATAAAAGAATAAACATACTTACACCTATAATTATCACAAATATAGATAGCAGTGTTAGTAAAGTTATCCAGATAATTTTAAATATGCGTTTCATAAAATTAGATTATTGTTTTTTAAAAGTCTTTGCCGTTAGTCCATCAGTATATGTTAATGTGGTAGAATTTAATGTCGTAATAGTATATCTAACTATATTAGTTCCTCCTACCTCTTCATATTTTAAATACCAGGTTAAATCATCAGTTTCTAATTCCCAAGTAAACTCTTTCGCGTCACTTTTTGGTATATCAACGTCAGGAGACACATCCCAATAAGAACCTGTTTTATTTGATTTATATTCTTCATAATAAGTTCCATTTGTACCTGAGGGTGTTTGTTGAAGCCAGATTCCATATAAATCTTGCTCCGTAAAATCTATTGGTAGGTCTTCTTCACAAGAGCTAAACATAAATACCATGGCTATGGCTAAAAAAAACGTTAAAGTTATGTGTTTCATTTGCTTTAAATTAAAATTAAGATTCTAAAAGTACAAATATAAGATAATTTCATAAGAATAAATACATACATATTATATACTAAAAGACAGTACCTCCAAATGAAGATACTGTCTTTATTACAACTTAAATGCGCGAGATATTTAGAAGATAATTACATCCCACTGTAATTATGATATCTCAAGAATTGAGTTCAAAACTCGGGCACAAAAGTACTCTCTATTAACATAACATTTTATGTAAAAATGTGCATATAACTTGTAAATATGCGTAATATTTAACGTTATTTGTTAAAGAAAATAATATATATCCTAAACTTATGAGTTATTTCTGTTTTCTTTTGTATGCTTTAAGCGTATTTTTCATCAAAGATACGATAGTCATAGGACCAACTCCTCCAGGAACTGGTGTTATATATGAACAGTGTGGTGCTACATTTTCAAAATCTACATCACCTGCTAATCTATAACCTCTAGGCGTATCAGCTGGGACTCTTGTAATTCCAACATCGACTATAACTGCTCCTTCTTTGACCATATCTGCTTTCAAAAACTCTGGAGAACCAATAGCGGCTATAATGATATCTGCTTTTAAGGTTTCTTCTTTTAAATCTGCTGTTTTACTATGGCACATTACTACAGTGCAATCTTTTCCTCGCTGAGAAAGTAAGTTAGCGATTGGCCTGCCCACGATGTTACTACGACCTATAACTACACATTTCTTTCCTGCAGTTTCTATACCATAATGCTCAAGCAAAGCTACTATCCCAAATGGTGTAGCTGATACAAATGTATCTTCACCAAGCATCAACTTTCCTACATTTACTGGATGAAAACCATCTACATCTTTATTCGGATCTATAGCATTAATTATTTTGGTTTCATTAATATGCTTTGGTAAAGGTAATTGTACGATAAATCCATCAACAGTATCATCTGCATTTAATCTATCGATCTCTTTTAGCAAAGATTCTTCAGTAGTGTCTTCTGGAAGTCTGATTATATCTGATTTAAAACCAACTCTTGCGCATGCTTTTTCTTTATTCTTAACATATGTTTTACTCGCACCATCTTCTCCTACCAATATAGCTGTTAAACTAGGACGACGTCCACCATTTGCTAAGATTTTTTCAACTTCTTGAGCTATTTCTTCTTTAATAGCATTAGAAGTTTCTTTACCATTTAATAATTCCATTTAATCTATATATTTAAATAATTATCTTCTTTTACGTGAGTTTCTTCTCATATTCTTCATAGCTCCTCTAGCTCCGCCTGTAGCTACAGTCTTCATCATCTTTCGTGTATCATTAAACTGTTTTAATAATCTATTAACTTCAGCTATTGATGTTCCACTACCGGCTGCTATGCGACGACGACGGGAACCATTAATAATTTCTGGATGTTCTTTTTCATCAGGGGTCATGGATAAAATTATAGCCTCGACACCCTTAAAAGAATTATTATCAATATCTACATCTTTAATCGCCTTACCCACACCAGGAATCATAGATGCTAAATCTTTTATATTTCCCATCTTTTTAATCTGCTGGATTTGTTTATAAAAATCATCTAGGGTAAATTGATTTTTTACTATCTTTTTATGAAGTTTTCTAGCTTCTTCTTCATTAATTTGCTCCTCAGCTTTCTCAACAAGAGATACGACATCTCCCATTCCAAGAATTCTATCAGCTATACGTTTTGGATGAAATACATCAAGTGCTTCCATCTTTTCTCCAGAACTGATAAATTTGATAGGTTTATCGACTACAGATTTTACAGAAAGAGCAGCACCTCCACGTGTATCACCATCCATCTTAGTCAGGACGACTCCATCAAAATCTAATCTATCATTAAAAGTCTTAGCGGTTTCGACTGCATCTTGACCCGTCATAGCATCTACAACGAAAAGGGTCTCAGAAGGATTAATAGCATTTTTAATAGCTGCTATCTCTCCCATCATCTGCTCATCTACAGCTAAACGTCCAGCTGTATCGACTATTATTAAATTATATCCCTCTTTTCTGGCTTTTTCAATACCTCTCTTAGTGATAGCTACTGGATCTTTACTACCTCCTGTTCCTACACCTGAAGTATAATTAGTATGTTCTGTATTATCAGATCTATCTGGAGTAAGATCAGTACTATCTAAACTTTCTTCTGAATATACAGTAGCACCAACTTGTTCTCCTAAAACTTTTAATTGTTCGATAGCAGCAGGACGATATACATCGCCGGCTATCATCATAACTTTTTTATTTTTCTTTTTCTTAAGGTTTAATGCTAATTTTCCACAAAAAGTCGTCTTACCAGAACCTTGAAGACCTGAGACTAAGATAATTCCTGGATCTCCTTCTTTTTTCCCTTGTATATTTATATCAACAGACTCTGTACCCATTAATGCAGTTAACTCATCATGGACGATTTTCACCATCATCTGCTGTGGATTAACTGATTTAATCACATTTTGACCAAGAGCCTTCTCTTTTACAGAATTACAGAAAGTTTTAGCTATTTTATAGCTGACATCGGCATCTAATAAAGATCGACGTACTTCTTTCATCGTCTCTGCTATATTGATATCTGTGATTTTTCCCTGACCTTTTAATACTTTCAGGGATCTCTCCATCCTATCCGTTAAATTTTCAAACATACTCTATTATATTAAATCTATTTTTATTCTTTATATATTAAAAATCTTATCATCTGAATAAACATCAGACGCTATTTTCCTCAAATTATACTGCATAGCCATAGTCTGTCCATATGCCCCAGCAGAACACATTGCCACGAAATCTCCTCTTTTAGTATCAGGTAAAAGTATCCCTTTTCCCCATGTATCACTAGATTCACAAACTGGACCTACTACATCATACTTTACTGTCTGCTCCGAACTAGAACTTAAATTTCTTATAACATGCTTCGCTCCATATAAAGCTGGTCTTATAAGATCATTCATTCCTGCATCCAAGATTACAAAAGTAATATTTCTTCCTTTTTTTACAAATACTACTCTAGATATTAAATAGCCACACTGAGCTACCACAGATCTTCCTAATTCGAAATGAACCTGTTGATTAGGTCTCAACTCTAGATTATCTTTTATAGTCTTGAAATAATTATCGAAACGGGGTACTGGATTTTCTTCAGGAGATATATAATCAACTCCTAAACCTCCACCAAGATTAATAATCTCAGAAATCAAACCACAAGATGAGAAATATTCCTCAATTACCATAGCTTTAGTACATAACGTTTTAAAAACATCCATATCTGTTATCTGAGAACCAATATGAAAATGCAAGCCTATAAATTTAACATTTTTACATTGACGATATACATTGATCAATTCATCAAACATCCATGGAGACATTCCAAACTTATTTTCCTCTCGTCCTGTCGTTATATATATATGTGTTTTCGCATCAACATCTGGGTTTACTCTAAAGGCTACAGAAGCCGTCAGATTCATTGAAGCTGCGATTTCATTTATTACTAATAATTCTGGTATAGATTCACAATTAAAACAGAAAATACCATTTTCAAGAGCTATTTTTATTTCTCTATCGGTCTTACCAACTCCTGCATAAACGATTTTTTTAGGATCTATACCATTCTTAACTGCTGCCAATATTTCATTACCACTGACACAGTCTGCACCAAGTCCTCTACTGGCCATCATTTTTATTATACGCGACTGAGAATTAGCCTTTAATGCATAATGAACATTATATCCGTACTTTTCTTCAGCATAGACTATTTTATCCAAAGTTCTCTCAAGCAAAGGAAGGTCATAGAAATAAAAAGGAGTTTCTATTTGCTGGAATATCTCGATATTTTCTTTTGTAATCATAAATAATAGAAATAAAGCGCAAATTTAAGAAAAATTACTAATTTCGCCGTATTATATATTTAATATTAAAAATTTAAAAAAATAAAATGGAAAAAGGTCCTATTTCTCAATTTATTCAACATCATTATCGTCATTTCAACTCAGCAAGTCTAGTTGATGCCGCTAAGGCTTATGACGAACATATCAATAAAGGAGGAAAGATGATGCTCGCTATGGCTGGAGCTATGAGTACAGCCGAACTTGGTTTATCTCTAGCTGAGATGATTCGCCAAGATAAGATTCATATTGTATCTTGTTCAGCAAACAATTTAGAAGAAGATATTATGAATCTAGTAGCCCATTCTCACTATAAAAGAGTACCTGGTTACAGAGATTTAACCCCTGCTCAAGAAAAAGAATTGCTAGATAATCACATGAACAGAGTCACTGACACATGTATTCCTGAAGAAGAAGCTTTCCGCAGACTTGAAAAACATCTAGTAGAGGTTTGGAAAGATTCAGCAACTAAAGGAGAAAGATTATTACCATATCAATTCATGTATAAACTCATTCGCAGTGGAGTTCTAGAGCAATACTATGAAATAGACCCTAAAGACAGTTGGGTATTAGCAGCATGCGAGAAAGATATTCCAATCGTCGTTCCTGCATGGGAAGACTGTACTACCTCAAACATTTTCGCAGCCCACGTAATTAAAGGTGAATTCAAAGCTGATTTAGTTAAAAACGGTATAGAAACCATGATATTCCTTACTGAATGGTATAGAAAGAACTCAGGTGGAGAAGGTGTAGGTTTCTTCCAAATCGGAGGTGGTACCGCAGCTGATTTCGCCATATGTGTAGTACCTATGATGGCTCAAGATCTTCAATGGACAGATGTTCCTCTTTGGAAATATTTCTGCCAGATCTCAGACTCAACTACATCTTATGGTTCATATTCTGGAGCCGTTCCTAATGAAAAAATCACTTGGGGCAAACTTGATGTTGACACACCTAGATTCATAGTAGAATCAGACGCTACCATAGTAGCACCTCTTATGTTCGCTTATGTTTTAGGGCAATAGTTTTAGAGCTACTAATGAAAGTTTACATAAAGGAAGCAGCTAAGCTAGAAATAGTTTATTTGCTTCCTTTTTTAACTAATAATAGATGCATTACCTGTTATCTGTTGATTTATAAAATTCGTAGTACCTTTATAAATAAATCTAGACCAACCAGACATAATAATATCAATACTATTAGATACATAACAAATCATAAAGGATGAATCTTTCATAGTGATTTTTAAATCCCCAATTCCTTTATCATTTATATTAACCTCACATGAGCCTGAAAGTTCAGCATCTAAATCATCATATCTACCCGGCCCATAAAATTCAGATTTACCTTCTGCTTCCAAATAAGTTTTTTCGCTCGATAATCCTAGAAATATCTTACTCTCGTCATATAATCTAACATTTAACTCTTTTACTTTATCTAAACTAGCACAATTTATGTATGAGGCATTCCTCGTAATAAAAGAATCAATACTATCAATCTTATTATAGGAAAGTATTATATTAACTGTAGCATCATCATCAAGTTTATATCCATTTTTAATTTGAATATAGAGTTTTTTGTTACTTAGAGAGATCTGTATAAAATCCTGAATATTTTCATTAGTGGAAATACTTATTTTATTATCATCAAGAACATCTAGTAGAGTAACAGATATTCCACTAGAGACTTCAATCGATGTAAAATCTTCTATTTCTTTATCTACAGTTACTAAATCGCCCTCTGGAACTAACGTTTCGGACAATAATTCTTTCAACGTACAACTATTTAAAAAGAATGAAAACAATATCGAAACGATTAAAATAACTTTCTTCATCAATGATTTTACCTTTTTTGATCTTTGCGCGAAGATACATCTTTTTTTTATATTTTTGTGTTTAAATAATATATACGAATAATTAACAATCTAACAATGGATTTAACAACACAACTTAAAAATTACAAAGAAGGATTTCCTTTTTTAAAGATAGCATCCCCAGCTACTATAGGAAAAGGGATTAAAATAATCTCAGATCCTGAAGCTTCTCAAGCCATTAAATCATATACTAATTTTGATGGTAAAGTAGTAAAATTCGTCCCAGCATCTGGGGCTGCTTCACGTATGTTCAAAGACCTTTTTGAAGCTCGTGATTTATTATCTAAAGGAAAAGACATTCCAGCTGAATCTTCTGTAAATGAGTTTTTCGCTAAAGAAGAAAATCTTCCTTTTTATAAATCTTGTTTAAAAGATAAAAGCCAAAAAGAAGTTCTTGATTATGTTTTAGACTCAGAAGGTCTGAATTATGGTGCTTCCCCTAAAGGGCAAGTAATTTTTCATAAATATGATAATGAAAACAGAACTGCATTCGAAGAACATTTAGTAGAAGGTGCTAAATACGCTAAAGGTAAAGATAATATCGTTAGAATTCATTTCACTGTATCCCCTGAGCACCAAGCTGGATTCGAGGCTCTGCTCTCTGATGTACAAGAAAAATATGAGACGAGATTCCATTGCCATTATAATATATCCTTCTCTACTCAATCTCCAGACACGAATATTATAGCAGTAAATGCAGATAACACTCCATTCTTAAAAGAAGATGGTGAACCTCTATACAGACCTGGTGGACATGGAGCATTACTCCAAAACTTAAACGCTATTGATGCTGATATTATTATCGTTAAAAACATAGATAATGTAGTTAATGAGAAATATATAGAAGATACTGTAAAATGGAAACAAATTTTAGCAGGCGAATTAGTTAAGGCTCGTATAAAGATTTTCGAATATTTAAAGAATTTTGATTCTTATAAAAAGAATAATAAGCTAGATGAAATTAAAAACTATATGAGTGATAATTTCTGCATTGATTTCAGTAAAATTTCTGAGCAAGATTTAGCTGATGTATTATTAGCCAAACTTAATCGTCCTATTCGTGTATGCGGTATGGTTAAGAATGAAGGCGAACCAGGAGGAGGACCTTTTATTATAAATGAGGAAGATTCTACTACATCTCTTCAAATTTTAGAAAGTGCACAACTTGACTCAAACTCGCCTCGCACCACAGAATTACTAAAAGCTGCTACTCATTTTAATCCTGTAGATATGATATGTTCTATTACAGATTATAAAGGAGAAAAGTTTGATTTATCAAAATTCGTAGATCCTAAAACTGGATTTATTAGTCACAAAAGTTATCAAGGTCGCGAATTAAAAGCTCAAGAACTACCTGGTCTATGGAATGGTTCTATGAGTAATTGGAATACTATGTTAATTGAAACTCCTGTAATAACATTTAATCCTGTTAAAAAGGTAGTAGATCTTCTTAGGCCTACACACTGTGTAAAATAGGATATTACTAAAAATGAAAAAGAGAATAATATACAGAATATTATCCCCTTTTTACTTAACCTAAAACTTAACCTATGAAAAAACTATCTGTCTAAATAATTACAAATCCCGTGCCAAAAAATAAAGCATATCATAAATTATAAAATTTTGTGATATGCTTTATTTATTTTGTTTTTGAACAATGGTTCATTATATTTGCCTTCTAAATAAAAAGTCATATGAAAGGGAGGCCAAAAAGATATAGAAGAATACAAATGAATCCTAAAATTTCAGGATTAAAGCCTTATGGACCACATATAAATAGGGATATGAATCCTATTATTCTTCATTATGAGGAATATGAAGCTTTCAGACTAAACGACTACGAAAATAAAAATCAGACTGAGGCTGCTGAATTAATGCAAATATCGAGACCTACATTTACAAGAATATACATGAGAGCTAGAAAAAAAGTAGCTGCTGCTCTAGTCGAGGGGAGAGAAATATTAATAGAAGGAGGAACAGTATATACTAGTGAAGAATGGTCAGTATGTAATGATTGTCATTCAGTATTTAACGTAGAAAGAAGCCTATCTCGTGATAATGCTACTCATATTAAATGTCCTTTATGTGGCAGTATGAATATCACAAGTCAAGATGCATATTAATAAAAATAATTTAAATAAATAAATAATGAAAGTAGCCATATCAAGTACTGGAAATTCAGTCGAAAGTAAAGTAGATCCAAGATTCGGACGTTGTCCTTTCTTTTGTATTTATGACGTAGATACAGATAGTTATACATTTGAAGCTAATAATTCTATGAATTCTGAGCACGGTGCAGGTCCAGCAGCAGTACAATTCGTAACTAGTTTTAACGTTGGAAAAATCGTTTCAGGAGATTTCGGTTTTAAAATAAAACCTATCCTAGAAAACTTAGGTATTCAAATGATAGTAATAAAAGATAATAAAACTATAAGTGATATTATAACATTATTAAAAAATAATAAATAACACATACTTTTTAATTAAATTTTTTAAAAAAATATTATGAAAATAGCAGTTCCAGTAACATCAGGTGTAGTATCATCACACTTTGGTCATTGCGAAATTTTTTATTTCGCTACAATAGAAAATAATAAAATAGTAAAAGAAGAAAGTATAACTCCTCCAGAACATGAACCAGGTTTATATCCACAATGGGTCAAAAGCCAGGGAGCAGAGTTAGTTATCGCAGGAGGAATGGGTCAAAAAGCTAGAGATTTATTTGATCAGAATCAAGTTAATCAAATAGTAGGAGCTCCTGGCATAGCTCCTAAACAAGCTGTTGAAGAATATCTTGCCGGTAACCTTCAAGCAGGTTCTAATTCTTGCGATCATTAATATATGAAAACCATAGCAGTAGCAAGTGGTAAAGGAGGGACAGGAAAAACCTTTATTTCTACTAATCTATATCGGTTAATGCTAGATAAAAATATTAATGTAGCATTAGCTGATGTTGATGTAGAAGAACCTAATTCATTATTATTTTTTAAAGAAGCTAAAGAAGAGAAGAATAAAATAGTAGATGAATTTAGGCCTGATATTCAGACTGATAAATGCACGTTCTGTGGTAAATGTGCAGAATGGTGTAATTATAATGCGATTATGGTTATTCCAGGCATGAAGAAAATCACTTTAATCGATGATTTATGTCATGGATGTCACGCATGTGAATTCGCATGCAAATACGGAGCAATACTTCCTTCGAAGACTGATATAGGGAAAATCACATCTTTTCGAAATAATGGTAAAATAAATCTCTTCGAGGGTAAAATGATAATTAGTAAAAGTTCTGCTACTCCTGTTATAAAAGAGACTATCAGTATAGCTAAAAATCATGATGATTATGAATATCTGATATTAGATTCGCCTCCTGGCACTTCTTGTCCTTTTATTCAAACATCAGTTAGAGCTGATTACGTAATTTTAGTAGCTGAACCTACTCCTTTTGGTATTAGTGACCTTCGTCAATCTATAGACACCCTAAAAGATTTAAAAATCGCATATGGTGTAGTTATAAACAAATGTGACATAGGTGATAATAAACTAAAAGAATATTTAGCTGAAGAAAATGTAGAAATTATCTCAGAAATACCTTTTTCTAAAAACATAGCACATGATTATTCAGTTGGAAATATAGCTTCTAATACTGATACTGTTAGAGAATATTTTACAAATATTATTAATAAACTTAAAACATTATGAAAGTAGCAGTAGTAAGTGGAAAAGGTGGCACAGGTAAATCGACAGTTACAGCTTCTTTCATAGCACTAGCTGATAAAAAAGGCTATGATGTGACCGCTATAGACTGTGATACAGATGCATCTAATCTTTTTCTTGTATACAATCCTAAAATTGATTTTGAAAAACATTTTTTGACCGGTGTTCATGCCGTAATAGACCAAGATAAATGTTCTAGATGTGGAATCTGTTATAATAATTGTGCATTTGATGCTATAAGCAGAACTGATGATGGTTTTTATATAGATCCAGTATCCTGTGATGGATGTAAACTATGTGCTAGATTATGTCCTAATGGAGCGATTTCTCTTATTAAATCTGATAGCAGTATGATTTATGGCGGTAAATTCCAACACGGATATATGCTTTATGGCCGTATGTCTCCAGGAGAAGAAAATTCTGGAAAAATGGTAAGTGCTATTCGTGAAATTTCCAGGGAGAAAATTTATGATACGAATTCAGATAGTAGTGCTAAGGCTACTGAAAATAAAGATAGTATCGAGATTCTAGATGGCCCTCCTGGCATAGGATGTCCTGTTATTTCTACTTTAACAGGTATTGATAAAATAGTAGTAGTAACAGAGCCTACTCTTTCTGGATTATCAGATATGAAAAGAGTTATTGAATTAGCTAATGCATTTTCATGTGAAATATTTGTTATTATAAACAAATATGATTTGAATACTAAAGTAGCCGATGACATAGAACTTTGGTGTAAAACAAAAGGTATTCCAGTTATTACTAAAATACCTTTTGATAGACAAATGATTAATGCGATTATTAATAATCAGTGCATTAATGACTATGACCCAAAATCTATATGTTCTATTAAACTATCAGAAGCATTCGATAAAATTATATAGATCTTTTATAATTTATATTATATGGGCTGTCTCTTTATTTATGTCGTTTGACTAATTCATCTTCGATATCTTTGAGAGAACAGCCCATTTGTTCTGATAAGACCATTAAATGATATATCAAGTCAGAAGCTTCAGCTACATAATTTTCTTTATTTTGATCTACTGCCTCTATTATAGTCTCAGTAGCTTCTTCTCCTACTTTCTGAGCTATTTTATTTACTCCTTTCTTAAATAAATAAGTAGTATAAGATCCTGCTGGCATTTCGGCATGACGTCCTTTAACAACTTTTTCTAATCTTCTGATAAAACCTTCATTTTCAGGAGTATCAAAACAAGCTGTAGTACCACGATGACATGTTGGACCGACAGGATTAACTTTAATCAAAAGGGTATCAGAATCACAATCTCCATACATATCTACTACATTTAGGAAATTACCACTCGTCTCACCTTTTGTCCATAGAGTTTGACGTGTTCTACTAAAAAAAGTAACTTTTTTAATCTCTTGTGTCTTTTCATAGGCCTCTTTATTCATATATCCTAACATTAATACTTTTAATGTTACGGCATCTTGAACTATTACTGGAAGTAAGCCGTCACCAGTTTTCTCTAATTTAAAATCTTCGAATTTCATTTTATCTTTTATTTTCTATTTATATTCTAACTTCTATTCCTTTGTCACATAAGCCTGCTTTAAGAGTAGGTATAGGAATCTCTCCGTAATGGAAAATAGAGGCAGCAAGAGCCGCATCAGCTTTTCCTTTCGTTAATACATCAGCTATATCATCTATACTTCCAGCTCCACCAGAAGCGATAATAGGAACGGATAATTTTTCTGAAAGTGCAGCATATACATCACAAGGATAACCATTTTTAGTTCCATCATGATCCATAGATGTAAATAATATCTCCCCTGCTCCTCTCTCTTGTCCTTCATATGCCCAGGAAAACAATTCTCTATCAGTCATATTACGTCCACCATGAGTAGTAGAAAACCAATTACCTTCTAAATTCATCTTAGCATCAATGGCTAAAACCACGAATTGATTTCCATATTTAGCAGAAATCTCATTAATTAAATGAGGACGTGCTATAGCTGCTGAATTAATAGATATCTTATCAGCTCCAGCATCTAAAAGTCTTGAAGCATCATCGATAGATGAAATTCCACCTCCTACTGTAAAAGGTATATTAATCTCACTTGCTATTCTCTCTACTAATTTGGAAAAAGTTTTTCTTCCTTCCTGTGTAGCACTAATATCTAGGTAAACTAATTCATCAGCTCCTTCTCTTGCATATTTTGCTCCTAGAGCGACTGCATCACCAACATCCTTTATATCTAGAAAATTAATACCTTTCACAGTACGTCCTTCTCTAACATCAAGACATGGAATTATTCGTTTAGCGACCATTTTTCTATCATTTTAAGAGTTATAAAACCTTCATAATATGCTTTTCCAACTATTACTCTCCTAAGTCCTAAGGCGTCAAGTTTTTCAATATCTTTCATACCTGAAATACCTCCACTTACAGTAAATAATATATCTGGAAAAGTTTTTTTCAAATTTACATATAAACTTTCATCCACTCCCTTTAACATTCCATCTTTAGAAATATCCGTACAAATCACTTTTTTTAAATCGGGTGTGAACTTTTGAATAAGCTCATCTATCTTAACGCTTGAATCTTCCAACCACCCATGAGTAGCTATCAGACCATTCTTAGCATCAGCACCTAAAACGATAAAATCAGATCCAAACTCATCCAACCATTTAATAAATGAAGAAGGATTACTGACAGCCACACTACCACAAATAGCATTAGTAGCCCCAGCATCGCGCACTGACTTTAGAGCTTCTTCATTTTTTATTCCTCCACCAAACTCTACATTTAAACCTGTTTTTGATGCTATACTTTCCAGAACTTTCTGATTCATAGGAAAAGAATTCTTCGCTCCATCTAAATCTACTAAATGTAAATCTTTCACTCCAGCATCTTCAAATTTCTTGGCAGTATCTAATGGATCAGCTCCATATACTTTAACAGAATCATAGGCTCCTTGAGTTAATCTTACACAATGTCCTCCTATTAAATCTATCGCTGGTACTATTTCGATATGATTATTTTTCATAATTATAATTCAATAAAATTTTTTAATACTCTAGCCCCGATATCACTACTTTTCTCTGGATGAAACTGTGTTCCATAAAAATTATTTTTATTCAAAGCTGCAGAAAAATCGACACCATACTCAGTTCTAGCGATAGTTTCATTACACAAATCAGCTGCATAAGAATGAATAAAATACACATAACTTTTTTCAGACACCCCAGAAAATAAAGGAGTACTTAAATCTAGAATTCTATTCCATCCCATATGTGGCACCTTTAAATGTACATTATTTTTCAGGGCAATGTCAGGATTCGTGTCAGCATCATCAAAATGAAACTTTCTTACACTCGTATCAAATATTCCCATACATTTCACATCACCCTCTTCACTATACTTACACATCAATTGCAAACCTACACAAATACCCAATACAGGCTGTTTCAGTTTTTTTATGACCTCGACAAGTCCTGTCTTTTCTAGATTACGCATAGCAGAAGATGCTTCTCCCACACCAGGCAGAATTACTTTATCTGCTGCTTTAATTTTCTCAGGATCTGCAGTTAATTCATACTCTGCACCTAAACGACTAAGTGCATTTTCTACGGACCGTAAATTTCCAGTTTGGTAATCAATTATTGCTATCATAATACAAATTTAAAATATTACTACTAAAGTACACCTTTACTACTAGGTAATTTTCCAGAAAAAATGTCCCTTTTAACAGCTTGTCTAAGAGTCCTGGCAAAAGCTTTAAATACTCCTTCTATCAAATGATGATTATTGACACCTTTAGCTTTTATATGAAGATTACACTTCATCGCACTACAGAGTGACTGGAAAAAATGTTCAAACATCTCAGTTGGAAAATCTCCAACATATTCTCTAGTAAAATTCACATCCCAGGCGAAATCAATGCGGCCACCAAGGTCCATCAGCACCATAGCATCGCACTCATCCATAGGCAATGCGAAACCATACCTTTCTATTCCTTTTTTATCACCTAAAGCCTTTATTATAGCTTCTCCCAGGGCAATGCCCACATCTTCTATCGTATGATGTTCATCGACCTGCAGATCACCTTCAGCCAGTATCGATAGAGATATGCCACTATGATTTGGTATTTGCTCTAGCATGTGGTCGAAGAAATCTAAACCTGTAGAAATTAAAGAAGCACCATTGCCATCTAAATCTACGGAAATAGATATCTTGGTCTCTTTGGTCATTCTCTCGACCTGCGCGACACGCGCAGAAGGAAGAGGTATATTTGCTATTGCATTGCTCATATTGCCTGAGGTGTTCTGCTGCTGCGTAGCACTCTGTTTCTGTATTGCTTTAGATGATTCTTTTACTATTTCTAGCATTTTTCTATTTTGCATAGGTGTTCCTATCGTTATCCTAAGGCAGTTTGCACATCCCCAAGCAGATGTTTTGTCGCGTACTATCACACCTTGTTGTATGAATTTCTCATAAAGTTCTTTAGCATTTTCGACTCTTACGAGAAGAAAGTTGGCGCTTGAAGGGTAGATTTTTTCTACGACGGAGCATTTTAATAATGCATTTTTTACGATTTCTCTTTCAGATAAAATTTGCGCTAATTCTTTATCTACTCCCTTTTTTAATTTCTCTAGAGCTATTCTTTGAGTCAGGACATTTACATTATATGGATATTTGACTTTAGAAAAAAGGCCCATTATTTCTTCTGAAGCATATGCTAGACCTAATCTAATTCCTGCCATACCCCATGCTTTAGAGAAAGTCTGAAGTATTATTAAATTAGGAAATTCATCTATTCGAGAAAGCATACTCGCACCTTCCTCAGCGAAATCAATATATGCCTCATCTAGAACTACTATACCTGGCGTATTCTTTATTATATATTCAAGATCTTCGTGACTATAAAGATTACCAGTAGGGTTATTCGGATTACATATAAAAAGAAGTTTGGTGTTTTGGTCACATGCAGATATTAATTTTTCTGCTGGTAGAGAAAAATCTTCATTTAGTTTAACAGTACGGACTTCGATATCGTTAATATCTGCGCATACCTCATACATCCCATACGAAGGGTCTATTGCCACGATATTATCTTGTCCAGGGTTACAGAAAACCCGAAAACACAGATCAATAGCCTCATCGCTACCATTGCCTAAGAATATCTGACTTGTCGGTATGTCTTTTATTTTTGAGATTTCTGTTTTTAAATCACGCTGACGAGGATCAGGATATCTATTAAATCCATCATCATATGGACTTTCATTAGCATCAAGGAACATTCCTAAATTCCCAGTATATTCATCTCTAGCGGTTGAATATGGAGATAGGGTATAAATGTTTTTTCTTACTAGATCTTTAAGTGATTTCATATATTTATTTGTTTAGTCTAATCTTAACTGCGTTAGCGTGAGCATCGAGACCTTCATTTTCAGCCATTTCTATTATGCAGTCGCTTAAATTTTCGAGTCCTTTTTTAGAGAGTTCTTGATATGTTATTTTTCTAATAAAGCTATCAGTATTTACACCACTATAGGATTTACCCCAACCAGAAGTTGGTAGTGTATGATTAGTTCCTGTAGCATAATCTCCTCCACTTTCAGGAGAATAGTTTCCTAAGAAGATACTTCCTGCTGATGTTATTCTATCTGCTATATTCCATGGGTTCTTCATAGATATTATTAAATGTTCAGGAGCATAGGTATTAGCGAATCCTATCATATTTTCAGTATCATTGAAATATATTATTCGGCTTATTTCTAATGATTTCCTGGCTATCTCATTCCTGGAAAGAACCTTCTGCTGCTTTTCTATTTCTTCTTCTACTTTTCCGGCTAATGACTTTTGATTAGTTATAAATAAAGCTTGTGAATCTGGGCCATGTTCTAACTGTGAAAGTATATCTGCTGCTACGAAGCTCGGATCCGCTGAATCATCTGCTAAGATCATAACCTCTGACGGGCCAGCAGGCATATCTATTTCCGTTTGATTAAGACTAACCATTTGTTTGGCTTTCATAACAAATCTATTACCTGGTCCGAATATTTTATCGACCTTTTTAATAGATTCTGTTCCATAAGCCATTGCTGCTATAGCTTGAGCACCTCCTGCCTTATAAATAACATTTACTCCACATAACTTAGCCGTATAAAGCACTGCTGGATTAATCTTGCCATTTTGATCAGTAGGTGTACATAATTGAATATTAGGACAGCCTACTATTTTCGCAGGAACAGCCAACATTATTACAGTCGAAAATAATGGGGCACTTCCACCAGGAATATATAATCCTATATTTTGAATTGGAATAGATTTTTGAACGCAACGCACACCAGGCATTGTTTCCATATCTATATCTGTTCTTAGCTGTGCTTCGTGAAATTTCTTAACGTTAGCGACTGATATCTTAATAGCTTTTTTTAATGAATTTGGCACTAATTTATCTGCTTCTGATATCTCATTCTCACTTACTTGTAAACAAGATAATTTAACTTTATCTATTTCTTGTGATAATTCAAATAATGCTTTATCTCCTTCTTTTTTTACTCTATCTATAATATTTTCGACTATTGAATTAATCTGAGAATCATCTTTTTTTCCTCTTTCAGCTAACTTATCCCATTTTTCTACTGAAGGGTTTTCATAAAATTCCATATCACTTATATTATTACATTATTATTTTTTCACAATCAGTAACTAAAATACCTTCTGCTCCAATAGCTTTTAATTTATCTATTTTATCCCACATCTCGGTTTCATCTACTACAGAGTGTAACGAACACCATCCCTCCATCGCTAATGGAAGTATAGTAGGACTTCTTAATGCTGGTAATATCTTAATAGCTTTTTCTATTGATGCCTCTGGTATATTCATCAACATATATTTAGCTCTACGTGCTCTTATTACAGCATCAAATCTAAACATTAACTGCTCAAGAACTTTTTTCTTTTCCTCTGTTAAATTTTTATTTGCTACCAATACAGCCTCTGACTGTATTACTTGTTCTACTTCTACTAATCCGTTTGATACTAATGTTCCACCAGAAGATACTATATCGAAGATAGCATCAGACAAACCTACAGTAGGTGCTATTTCTACTGAACCTGTTATAACATGAATCTCCGCATTAATACCTTTTTCTTTAAAAAAACTTTTTAGAATATTCGGATAAGAAGTAGCTATTTTCTTTCCATTGAAATAATTTAGACCTGTGTATTTATCATTTTTAGGAATAGCCAAAGATATCCTGCATTTACCAAAATTAAGTTTCTTTGATATCTCTAAATCGTAAGCTCTTTCAGCTACCTCATTAAATCCAACTATTCCCAAATCTGCTACTCCCATTGATACTGTTTGAGGGATATCATCATCTCTCATATATAATACTTCAAGAGGAAAATTAGAAGCTTGAGTTAAAAACTTCCTCTTATTTTCATTAATACCGACACCTGCTGCATTTAATAATTCCAGGCTTTTCTCATTTAGACGACCTTTTGATTGAACTGCTATTCTTATCATAATATTTAAATTAATTTTTTCTTTATATTGTTAATATTTAACTTTAAGGTAATGGTTATACATAAAAAAGGCTCACCGTATCAGGGTAAGCCTTTATATTTTAATATTATTATTTTCTAATTATATATACAAAACTTTTCCCTTACTACCTTTAGTATGGTGATGATGATGATGGAAAAGATGTATATTATTAATTATACTCATATTTTTATTTTCTATTATTCTTATATTTTATTCGACAAAGTTAAATACAATTTTAATTTTTCCAAAAAAAATTAATACAATGCTTTAGTTGATTTTAAATAATCCTTAATTTCCTCATAGGATTCTCCTCTAATCATAGAGCTAAATTGATGTATTCTTTTCATCGTCTTGATATAAGATTCTGCATCTCCTATAGTAGACATTTTATGAAGAGCTACTAAGTAATCATCTTTATATATACTAGGAATAATGATTTTAGCCTCTCCTGCTCTTACGAATTCTGCATTCATCATTAATCTAGCTATACGTCCATTTCCAGAGAAGAAAGGACGGATTTCTGTCAACATAAATCCTAAGAAAATAGCTTTAGCGAAAGTATTTTGTAATGTATTATAATAATCGAAACCTTTAATAAGTGTTCCTTTTACTTTATTAAAATCTACATCATAATGAGTGTTCCCGAAAATATTATCATATCTGAATTCGCCAGGCATCTCATCTTTCCTTGCAGCTAATACTACGCGATGTCTATATTGAAGTATTTCGATCATCTCATCAGAAGACTTCGGCACAATAGTCATCTCTTGCTTATTTGAGGCAAATGAGAATATTCCCAAAAGACTATTAGAAGCTTCTTTCTTATCTGAAACAGGGGACTTGGTATCAATAATTTTTTTGGCCTCATCAATATCAAATTCAGCTCCATCTAAAAACGAAGAAAAATAGCTCTCGAAGAATGAGAAACTTCTAAATGATTCATAAGTAGTATTCTGTTCTGGAAGAGCTTTAAAATTATCTTTAAGAAGTGTTGTATATAATTTATTAAAAATCTCGATTTTAGAAGGATCATATGGGAAACCGAAAGTTCTAGCCATAGCTAAAGGAGAAGATAAAACATCAGAAGGTTTTGAAATTAACAAAGATCCGACTAATCTAGTAAGTTTATCATACTCATCTTTCATATTTAATTTAACAGAAAGTTTTTTAGCCTTATCTAGCAAAAGATTTATAGCACTCTCTCCATTCAAGCATATGAATTGTTCTATCTTAGCCACTACTACATCTCTAGCTAAAATTTTTGATTCAGTTCCTGTTTTTCTAGAAATTTGCATATTCTCAAGAAACGCTCTCTCTCTTTGAGATGCATATAAGCCTTCAATAAAAGGTATATCATCATCCAAAGCACTAGGACCTTCCATCAGATGAACTTTTATTCCTGGCAATAAAATATTTTTGGTATAAGAATATGTTAGAAAAATATGTCCATCATCAGTAGGAGAAAATTCGAAGGCTGTTCTATGGCTTAATATAGCCTTAGGAAATAATCGACCTAAAATCATATATAAATTTCTCTTTATTATATTGACTGGATTATCTTCAAAATTAGATGTATAGATTTTTGGAGCTATTTTTCTAATTAAGCCTTGTTTATGTAACTTTACTAACTGCCTGGACTCAGCTGCATCCGAAGTTGCGAACACAATTTCTTGTAAGTGATTAGATTTATTTTGTTCCATAATATATTATTAAAAATAGGGGTTATTTTAAACAAATATAATGAAATTTTTCAATTATAAAAAGTTTTATAGGTCAATTTTGTAGATTAATCTTCATCATCCACCCAAAGTTCAAAACATAGAGGAGTATAAGGAGGAATACCTGAATTACTACTCAAATTTCCACTATCTCCATAAGCTAAATCTGAATGAAAAAATGTTACTGCGTGATCTCCCCAATCCATTTTGTTTAATGCCTTTATAAAACCTTCAACATAAGAAGATCCATAAGAGACCATAGTATCATAATCACTATAATATGTTATAGATAAAGTCGAATAAGTATCACTATCACTGTAGAATCCATATTTCAATGCGGTATCTGCTACATTAGTATCAAAAACCTGACCATTCAAATATCTACCTACATAATTTACTTTCATATATTCGCCATCAGTAATAGTATCACTATCTTCGTGTTCTCCTTCCTCTATCATTTTAAAATAAAAACCATCTTCAAGAGAATCAACACTATTATGATAAGTATCAGAATAAGTTTGAAGTAAATTATCCTCATAAGCATCAATATCTTTTATAATTCCGTCTATTTTAACTGTATATTTTTTAATAGATGACGTAGCATAAGTAGCATAGGAATAATCCGTCAATAGCCATGGAGCTATTATAGCAGTCGCTTGACCTCCATCATTCATAGTTTCAACTAAATTATCTACACCTGGATATACATCACCAGAGGCTACATGCCAAATTAGAGGTCCATAGTATTTATTCGTAGCATAAGTACCTAATTGCTTAGCAAGATCCTCTGAAGTATAACTTGAAATATCACCATAAAGATTAGTAATTAAATATTCAACTTGAATATAATCGTCTTCTACTACTCGATCTCCATTTCCCGGAGTATTATCAACTATATAAATACCAGAAGAATCAGCCTCTACATTTGGATAATTTAATTCCATATAGGCGGTCATGATATTATTTTGTATTTCTTTATCACTTGGATCAACTTCATCAACACAAGCAGATAAAAACACAATCGATACAGCTAATACTGTAAATATTTTGAACATTCTTTTCATATATTTTAATTTTTCTTTAAATCTGTAATCCACACTTCAAATATCAAAGAAGATAAAGCAGGGACATTATATAAATCATTATTTTTAAACCCATCATCTGAAGAGAATAATATATAACTATGCTCTTCATTTTTCATGCCAACCAAACCTTTATTTAATCCACTTATAAATTGATTTGAAAACTTCACATCAACTACAGTTGAATCTTGGTCTGTTAATTCGAAATCTAAATCCTCAAAAGTATAAGGATTATTAGTAGCAAATACAGTAGAAGGTCCATTACTGAAAATATATCCTACATAATAGAATTTCACACTATCTCCTACTTCTAAAAAATCACTACCAATTCCTTCATTAAGAATTATTCTCGCCGCACCATCATTTATTATAACGGTACTATCAGCAAAAGTAGTACTTAAATAACTATCAATACTACTTTCTTGATTTATTACATCAGTTTTATCATCTTCGTTTGTACATGAGAATGTAAAAAACAAAAATGACAAAATTAATATTTCACTTATTAACTTTTTCATTTTAGCAAATGTTATGCCGTTAGTCTTGTTTCTCTTTTAAAAATTCTTTTAGGGATTTTTCAAAATATTTAGGGACTTGCTCTATTTTCATATCAAGTCTTCCACCTGCAGCTTTTGCATGGCCACCACCATTAAAATATTTTTTTGACAAATCATTAACAGAAATGCCACTCTTACATCTCAACGATACTCTTACATAATCATCAGACTCAGTAAAAAATGCTGAAATTCTGACTTTTTCTAATGTTAAAGGCAAATTTACAAAACCCTCAGCATCTCCTGGCATAAATCCGAATTTTTCTTTAATTTCTTTAGTCAAAATCATATAAGCTGCTTGCTCTTCTTCCATTATTACTAATTGAGCTGATAACATCTCTCCCATCAACTTAAGCTTTCGTATAGGATTACTTTTAAAAAGAGTTTCATTTAATCTCATCAGATCTACACCTCTTTTCGTCAATAGTGATGCCATATTATACGTTAACTCTGTAGTTGAATTAGAAAAATTATTAGTATCTGTTAATAAACCTACAGCTAAAGCTAAAGCCCCTTTTATATTGATGTTCATAACATCGGAATTAACTTTTTCCGTGTCCATTAATAAATAGAATAAAAGCTCGCAAGCAGAAGAGGCCTTTATATTAGAAATGACTAAATCAAATTCATTTTCACTTGGATATAAATGATGATCAATAATTATTTTAGAACAATCTAAATTTAATAATAAATCTGACATAGCACCTGTTCGTGAAAGGCTATAGCAGTCAAGACAAAATAGTAAATCAGTTTTATTTATTATCTCTTTGGATTTATCAATATCTTTTTCATATATAATAATACCCTCCTTAATATCTAAAAAAGAAACATTTTGTGGAAATGTAGAAGGCAAAATAATATTAACATCTATATTTAAATCTCTTAAATAATAGTATAGTCCTACTACTGACCCCACTGCATCTCCATCTGGATTAAAATGTGAGACTATTAATACATGCTTTTTATTCGAGATCAAAGATTCGAATTTCTTAATTTTCGTTATATCTTTTATTAATTTCATAATTTCTAAGTGCAAATTTAAAAATATATTGCAAGTACTGAATATTATTTTTACTTTTGTACTACAAAATGTGTAACAATATTATATAATAAATATTTATGAAAAAATTTTTGACTTATTTTCTACTTCCAATTATCATTATATTCTTGGGATATATGATTGTTAAAAGTATTGAAGCTCCAGTTCAATTTAAAAAAGCAACTGAAGCTAGAGAAGTAATAGCTATAAATCGTTTGAAAGATATTCGAACTCTTGAGGTCGCCTACAAACAAACTTATGGTAAATACACTAATAATTCAGATACTTTAGCTGATTTTTACAAAAATGGCAAAATTACCATTATCAAACAAATTGGTTCTATGGATGATTCTTTAGCTGTTGCACAGAAAAGAGTTAAACGTGAAGAAATTTTAATTAATGTTAAAGATACTCTATGTAAAGAACATGCAGACTTCAACATTGATTCTTTAAGATTTATTCCTTTTTCTCATAAAGATACTGTTATTATGAAAGCCATAATCAAAAAAGTATCTGGCGTTGACGTTCCTCTTTTCGAGGCTTCTATGCCATATCATTCTTTATTAAAAGGATTGGATAAACAATTAATTATAAATCTTTGCGCTGCTAAAGAAGATATTAATAAATATCCAGGTATAAAAGTTGGTAGTATTTCAAATCCTAATAATAACGCAGGAAACTGGGAGTAACACTATAAAATATGGCTCTATTATCCGAAAAAAAAATAGGGAAACAGACGAGTCGTTTGAGATTAACCATTCATTGTCATACTTTGAATGGGTTTTCTTTTGATATAGCTGACAGAGCAGATAATATTCTATATATTTCAGAAAAAGATCTTTCTTCTTCTGAAATATTTAGTCATACTTTAGTTAAAAATAAAGACTACTTTCAAGTAAAAGTATTAATAAATACAGAAAAATATACTCTAGTACCTAATAACGTAGGGAAAACTGGTCTAAATGAAGAATTTGACATAGATGGTAATTACGCATTATCTGAGTTATTTGATATAAATTCAAATGAAATGGTAATTGCTTCTAAACTTAATTTCTATCCAGCCACTTTTTTCTTCGCAATAGATCGTAAATTTTATAAGAATCTATCATATTCTTTTACGAATACTGTTATATTACCTTTATCGCAAACTTTACTTGAGACAGGTTTAGAAATTAATCAAAATAATAAAATTCTTCTTCACATTACTGATGATAAAATACATGTTGTAGCCATTGAAAGAAGTAAATTATTATTAATAAATTCATATCCAGCTACTGATATTAATACGATTACATATTTTGTATTTTTGGTAACTAAGGAAGTTATGTTTAATCCTTTATTTACATTCATTTATCTTAGTAGTGATATTGATAATCCTATTGCAATAGTGGATAGACTTAAAGAATATTATAAATCAGTTCAACAAATTTCACACTAATATTTAATATTATGAGAATTATAGGAGGAGAACTAAGAGGTAAGCAAATATTTCCACCAAGTGGTTTTAATGCTAGACCTACTACTGATTTTGCTAAAGAGGGCTTGTTTAATACACTTTCTAATCAATGTGATTTCGAAAATTTGCGTGTATTAGATCTTTTCTCTGGCACTGGGAGTATATCATATGAATTCGCTTCAAGAGGGTGTACAGACATCTATTCTATAGAAATGAGTCCTTTACACTTTAATTTCATACGAAAGACTATTAAAGAATTGAATTTTAATAAAAGCATACGTCCTTTACATCAAAATGTCTTCGATTTTTTAAATATCTGTAAGATTGATTTTGACTGTATATTCGCAGATCCTCCATATTCTATTAAGGGCTTAGATACTCTACCTGATAGAATTTTCAATAATCAGGAAAATAATAATTTGACTTGCCTTTTAAAAAAAGGAGGAATCTTCATATTAGAGCATCCAGACTCATATTCTTTTATAGATAACCCTCATTTTATTAAAGAAAAGAAGTACGGCAATGTACATTTTTCATTTTTTGCTTAAAAATGCAAAAAAAATTTGGAGTTATGCAAATATTACTTATATTTGCAATCCCAAAAGGGAAACAAGGTGCAATAGTTCAGTTTGGTTAGAATACATGCCTGTCACGCATGGGGTCACGAGTTCGAGCCTCGTTTGCACCGCCAAACAAAAAGATAGTTCAAAAAAATAGATTCTATTAATATTAGAATAATATGGTGCAATAGTTCAGTTGGTTAGAATACATGCCTGTCACGCATGGGGTCACGAGTTCGAACCTCGTTTGCACCGCCAGAAAAAAGAAATTGAGAAATCAGTTTCTTTTTTTTATTATCTTTACGTACAAACTTAAAAGATTGTACTATATTGAATGAATAATATCCCTCAAATAAATTTTAAT